>JAESGR010000091.1_pt1 | contig 205822 bp, 194 predicted proteins | sample 9269771 | NCBI WGS metagenome assembly JAESGR01 (sample SAMN15739572, study PRJNA653492) | algae metagenome | isolation source: Chroococcus sp. CMT-3BRIN-NPC107 and co-occurring heterotrophs from well... | place: USA: Clark Mountains Wilderness, California | collected 2010-04-18
CGATGGAGCGCTCCCCCCGTGCTATCAGGCAGCTACCTCGTCCTTATTCCTCCAACACCTTGCGGAGCGTTTCCGCAAGCTCCTTGCGCCTGTAGGGTTTGCGCAGAAGCTGCGTCCCCTCCTCTGGTCTGCCGTGGTGCTGGAATACCTCTTCCGAATAGCCCGATGTCAGAAGCACCTTTAGCTCGGGGCATCGGCGCGTCGCTTGGCGCGCCAGTTCCACCCCGCTCATCCCCTGCGGCAGCACCACATCGGAGAAGAGCAGATCGAAGTGCTGCCCGCCTTCCATCAGGTCCATCGCCTCACGGCCGGTCATCACGGCCGTGACCTCATAGCCGAGGCTCTTGATCTGGGCCTCCACGAACTGCCGAACACTAGGCTCGTCTTCCACGATCAGTATGCGCTCGCCGCCTTTCGCAGGCGTACCCCGATCCTCCTCCTCGATCTGCCCGGTCTCCCGTCCGACCGCACGGAGGACGATGGATACCGCCGTCCCCTCACGCTCCCGGCTCTCGATCGAGACATGCCCGCCCGACTGCTGGGCGAAGCCGTAGACCATTGCGAGGCCGAGGCCCGTACCTTCCCCTACATCTTTCGTGGTGAAGAAGGGCTCGAAGGCGTGTGCGAGCACGTCAGGCGACATGCCGACGCCCGTATCGGAGACCGTGAGAAATACCACAGGCTGCCCAGCCGGGACCGAGCCGTCATCTGGACCTGCCATGCGCTCGCCCGTCCTGATCGTGAGCGTGCCGCCCTTCGGCATGGCGTCGCGCGCATTCACAGCCAGGTTGAGCACGGCGCTTTCCAGAAGCGTCCGGTCCGTCAATGCCGCCGACCGACTCTCATTCGTATCGAGCCGGATCTCCACGTGCGCCCCGAGCGTACGCTTGAGCAGCCCCACCATGCTGTGCACGACCTCATCCAGCATCACGGGCTCGGCCTTGAGGGTCTGACGTCGGCCGAAGGTCAGGAGCTTCTGCGTGAGTTCGGCAGCCCTCGACGCGGTCTCCTCCGTCATCTTTGCCAGCGCATAGAGGCCGGGATCCTCAATCTGCTCCATCAGGAGCTCCGCGTTGCCCAAGATGACGGTGAGCATATTGTTGAAGTCATGTGCGACGCCTCCCGTAAGCTGACCGACCGCCTCCATCTTCTGAGACTGACGAAGTTGAGCCTCCAGGCGGAGACGATCGGACAGGTCCTGGATGGCTCCGACCATGCGCAGGGGTCTGCCGTCTGCGCTCCGCATCATGAAGGCGCGGTCGAAGACGTGCGCGTAGGTTCCGTTCGCGCGGCGGAAGCGGTACTCGGCATCCCAGGTGTGATCCTGTCCATCGATGACGGCTTGGATGCTGGACATGATCCGATCGTGATCCTCAGGATGGAGACGCTCGACCCACCACGACGCGGCCGGATCGACATCCTCAGGGCTGTAGCCGAAAACGCCTAGGATCCCCTCCGTCCAGTGGATCTGATCGTGCACGAGGTCCCAGTCCCACACGACGCCTTGCACGGCCCGTGCTGCCAGACGGTAGCGCTCCTCGCTCCTGGCAAGCTGCTCTCCGGCTATCCGGCTCTCGTGAATGTCTGCAAGCGTGCCGACCCATTCCCTCACCGAACCATCCACCTCCGTCAGCGGCACTGCCCGGCAACTCACCCAGCGGAGCTCGCCGCTGCGGCTCCTGAGCCGGTATGCAATCCCACCCGGCTGGCCGGATGACACCATAGCTGCCCACTCTCGGGCCACGCGGTCGCGGTCGTCTCTGTGCACGAGGTCAAGCCATCCGCTCCCTGTGACCTGTGAGAGATCATCGGCAAAGCTCTCGAAGCCGACGACGTCGGTGATCGAGCCATCGGCGCCTGCGCGCCAGACGATGGAGGCACTGGCCGAGACGAGCGCACGGTATCGCTCCTCGCTGCGGGCAAGTTCCTCCTCGGTGAGCTTGCGAGTGGTGATGTCGGCGAAGGTGCGAACCGCTGTCCCGTCCGGCAGGTGAACGGTGCGGATCTCGAGCACCGTTCCGTTCGGGCGCTTTCTCTCGTAGACGGGTGGAGCACTGAGGAGATTGCCCCGGAGCTTGAGCCAGGGTGTCCGCTCTTCCGCCAAGCCTGCGAACTCACCGATAGAGACTTGATGAGCAAGGAACTCGGAGAAGGTCGGCTTGGAGTGTTTGTACTCCGGGGGAAGGTTGAGCAACTCGATAGCTCTGCGGTTGCAGACCTGCACAATCCCTTGCGCGTCCACCATAATGAGTCCCTGGTCCATATTCTCCAGGGTCACTGCCAGTAAGGTCGATTTCTCGACTATTGTTTCTTCGTCTGGCTTGAGTTGGTCCATATGAGGCTCGATCTTATGCACGGATGCCAATCGAGTGTACGTTGTTTCAAACTATTCTGAAAGTGCCGCTGAACTTTACCTGCTACCTGGGAACGGCAAGGCTCCCATGGGTGTGTCGGCTGCAGCGCTCGACCCCTTCAGCCCCTCGCGTTGAGAGGACCTGAGGGAGGTCTTCCCTTCCTGCTGCTCTTCACCGAGCCATCTGATAATCTGCCTAACGCCGCAATGAGGTGAACTCCGCAATTCGCTCATTCTCGGGAGGGTCCGCTCTCGTCTGAGCGGCGGAACCCCAGTCAGGTTCTCCCCTGTCCCAGCCTCAAGCCATTGACACCCCAGGATGTGTGAGGCGGCAGGCCTGATTTGCTACGGCTCAGACCGTCACCTGAGTGCCAACCTCAACCACCCGACTTGTTGGAATCTGGAAGAAGTCCGTCGCATCGGTGGCTCCCTTCCCAAGGGAAATGAACAGCTTGTCTTGCCAGAGCGGCATCCCTGAATGCGCAGATGCTCGGATCGAACGCCGCGACAGGAAGAACGAGGTCGACATGATGTCGAACTTGAAACCTTGCTTGCGCAAGGTGGCGAGGCCCCGCGGCACGTTCGGCGTCTCCATGTAGCCGTAAGTCATCCCCACGAGCCAAAAGCTGTCGCCCAGATGCCGGATCTCAACCCGATCCTCCTCTGGAACGCGAGGCACATCGATGCTCTTGATCGTGAGCACGACGTTTCGCTCGTGCAGCACCTTGTTGTGCTTCAGGTTGTGCAGGAGAGCAGCAGGCGCCGTCTCGGGGTCGCTCGTCAGGAAGATCGCGGTGCCCTTCACCCGGTGCGGCGGGCTGTTCTCGAGCATGGTGACGAGGTCCCTGAGAGGCACGTCGACCTTGCGTGTCTTCTCAAACAGGATCCGCGTGCCTCGCTGCCAGGTCCACATCACGAGGATGAGCACGGCTGCGATCAGCATCGGCACATAACCGCCCGTGAACAGCTTCGTGAGGTTCGCGCCGAAGAACGATAGCTCGATGAGCACCAGGGGCAGCATCACCGCGAGCGCTGCGTTCAGGCCCCAGCGCCATCCTTTCCAGATCACGATCACCGCCAGGATGCCGTCGATCACCATGGCTCCATACACGGAGACGCCGTAGGCGTGAGCAAGAGCGGTCGAGGACCCGAAGGACAAAACCAGTGCGATGACGCCGGCCAAGAGAATGTAGTTTACGCGCGGAAGGTAGATCTGCCCCTGGTGGGTCTCCGACGTGAACCGAATGTTCATGCGGGGGAAGAGACCAAGCTGAACGGCTTGACGGGTGAGAGAGAACGCACCGGTGATGACCGCTTGGCTTGCGATGATGGTGGCCAATGTAGAAAGGACGACCAGCGGCAGGGTCAGCCCCTCCGGCACAAGGCGGTAGAAGGGGCTTTCGATTGCGGAGGGATTCGTCAGGACGAGGGCACCTTGTCCGAAGTAGTTGAGGAGCAGCGCCGGAAATACGAGGCCGAACCATGCAGCGCGAATCGGCATGCGGCCGAAATGGCCGAGATCCGCATAGAGCGCCTCTGCTCCGGTCGCCACCAGAGCGACGCCACCCATAATCGCGAGGGCGACCCCTGGGTGGTCGATCAGAACCATGAGTCCGTGGACCGGGCTGACGGCAGCGAGCACGCTCGGGTCATCTGCGATGTGGAGAAGACCGATCGCCCCGAGCGTGAGAAACCAGACTGTCACGACGGGCCCGAAGAAGATCGCCACCCTGCCCGTGCCCCGACTTTGGATGGCAAAGAGGGAGATCAAGATCGCGATGGTGATCGGCACCACATAGACTCCAAGCTCGGGCGCGACGAGCTTCAATCCTTCGACCGCAGAGAGCACGGAGATGGCCGGGGTGATGATGGCGTCACCATAGAACAGCCCAGCCCCGATCAGGCCGAGTGCCAGCGCGACGCCCCTGCCCCTCCCCAGAGCCCGAAAGGCCAGGGCGAGGAGACTGAGGGTGCCGCCCTCGCCGTTGTTGTCGGCCTGAAGCAGCACGACGACGTACTTGACGGTCACGACCAGAATCATCGTCCAGACGAGGAGCGAGAGGATGCCCAGAACGATGTCGCGGGTGACCTCACCGCTGCCTGCTGCTGCGACGACGGCTTCCCGGAAGGCATAGAGCGGGCTTGTGCCAATATCGCCGTAGACGACGCCGATGGAGCCGATCGTTAGCGCCCAGAAGCCAGAGCGCCCGTGCCCGGATGGGCCTGCGTCCGTGTCATTGGAGGCCAGGGTCGAGGAAATGTCGGAACTTGCCATAGGAGAAGCGGCTAGGGTTGCGCGGTGAGACCGCCGATTTGCAGCAGCTATCCCCGACAACTCTCCTCCGCATCAACGTCGCGCCGCCAAGGGGGCGCTTTTATATGACTTTCCTATGCCGCTCGGCGCGCGCCACTCGTCTTTACCTCGCCTACCTGGCATCTTTGGTGCCCATCCGGGGGGTGTATGAGGCTCGAACGGGAGAGCAGCGTGAAAGCAGGAGGGCACAGCGAACCGCTCGGCTATGTCTGGGGGCTTGCGGCAGTCGCTCTGGCTCTGGGTGTGGCCGGGCTCCTCGAGCCGCTCGCAGGCCTGGAGAATGTCGACCTCGTCTTCGTCACGGCCGTGGTCGCGATAGCGGTGCGTTTCGGACTCGGACCGTCGCTCATCGCCGCGATCGGCAGCGTCCTGGCCTACAACTTCTTCTTCATCCATCCACCCTTCAGCCTCGAGGTGGCGGACCCAAAGCACTTCGCGGCTCTCATCTTCTTCCTGGTCTTTGCCGTGATCACGAGCAACCTGGCCGCGCGAGTGCGTGTGCAGGCGCTCGCCGCCCAGGAGCAGGCACGATCCATCCAGGCGCTCTACGACTTCAGCCGCCGCATCGCAGCGGTTGCGGATCGTGGCGAACTCGCGAGCAGCACGGCCGCGGGGATGGCCAAACTCCTGGGGCGCGATGTGCTGGTGTTGCTGCCGGACGAGCACGGCACCTTGCAGGTGACGGCGGCCTCGCTTCCCGGGGACGAACTCGACGAGTTCGAGCTTGGTGCGTTGCGGGCGTCCTGGACGACCGGTGACTGGGCCGCCGGCCGCAATGCCATGCGGGTGGGGCCGCGCTTGTTCTACCCGCTCCGGCGAGATCAGGGCGGCGCCTTGGGCCTCGTTGCGCTCTCGCGGGAGAGCATGCGGGAGCCCCTGCTGCCGGGCGAGGAGCCGATGTTCGGTGCTCTCACGGATCAGGTCGCCAGCGCCCTGGAGCGCCTCCGGCTCGGGCACGAGCGCGATGCGGCGCGGCTCGCGGTTGAGAGCGAGCGCCTGCGCACGGCCCTGCTGAGTTCGCTGTCGCATGACCTCAAGACGCCCTTGGCTACGATCACGGGCGCGATCACGGCCCTGCGGCAGACCCCGGATCTCTACGACGACGAGAGCCGGGATGAGCTGACCACGATGATCCAGGATGAGGCCGAGCGCATGACGCGTTTCGTCACGAACTTGCTCGACATGACGCGCCTGGAAGCGGGCGGGATCCCGCTGACGCTGGACCCGATCGATATAGGCGAGGTGATCGCCACGGCGCTCCAGCGCATGGGCTCGGCCTTGGCGGAGCACAGGGTCGCCGTCGAACTCGACCCGGATCTTCCGCTGCTCAACCTCGATGCGGTGCTGCTCGAGCAGGTGCTCGTAAACCTTCTCGACAACGCCTCGAAATATGCGCCGCCTGGTTCGACGGTCACGATCTCGGGCCAGCGCCGAAAAGGCCGCGGCATCGCTCTTGCAGTGACAGACGAAGGGCCAGGGTTGCCCGCCGGCAGCTTAGAGCGGGTGTTCGACAAGTTCTACCGGGCACGGCAGGGTGACCGCCAGCGAGCCGGGACGGGATTGGGGCTCGCGATCTGCCGCGGCTTCGTCGAAGCGCTCGGGGGTTCGGTCACAGCCGTCAATCGTCAGGACCGACCCGGGGCCGTGTTCACGATCTCCTTCCCGCAGGAGGTGCTGGCCGCTTCCTTCGATCATGAGGAACCCCGATGAGCGCGGTTGCGCTGCCCATCCTGGTGGTCGAGGACGAGCCCTCGCTGCGGCGCCTCCTCCGCACGAGCCTTTCGGCCGTAGGGTATCGCGTGCTGGAGGCCGGCACGGGCCGCGCCGCGATGGAGAGCCTTGCCCGTGATGCACCGGACGTGGTGCTGCTCGATCTCGGCCTGCCCGATATGGATGGGCTGGAGGTGATCCGACGTGTGCGGGCCCGAGGGACGCGAACCCCGATCATCGTGCTCTCAAGCCGCGGCGACGAGCGAGGCAAGATCCAGGCGCTTGACCTGGGGGCTGACGATTACGTGACCAAACCCTTCGGCATGGGCGAACTCGTGGCGCGCATCCGCACGGCCCTGCGCCACCGCCTTCAGCAGGACGGCGCCCCAGCGGTGTTCAGCAACGGGGACCTGACGGTCGACCTGACCCGGCGCCTCGTCACAGTGCGCGGACAGGAGGTGAAGCTGTCGAACAAAGAATGGGACATCCTCAAGCTGCTGGTGGTCCACGCAGGCAAGGTCCTGACCCACCGCATGATCATGGAACAGGTCTGGGGCCCCACAGCGGACGTGCAGTATCTGCGCATCTACGTGCGCCAGCTCAGGCAGAAGATCGAGGAGCATCCGGATCGGCCGCAGAGCATCCTCACCGAGACGGGCGTGGGTTACCGGCTTCGCGCGTAGAGTCGAATACTCAACGGTCGAATGTCGCGCAGATCTCAGGCGTGCAATCGACGCTGATGGCGCGGCTTGAACCCTGTGCCCGGAGATCCACGCCATCTCGCTCCACCGGTGTCCGATTCTCATTGAGTAGCCTTAGGATTGTGGAACGTCCGCAGTGGATCAAAACGTGCTCTGCCCGTTCTCGTTCATGGCATCCGGGGCCCGCCGGATCGCGGCGAACGGCGGGCTGAACGCAGGTCTGGTCTTGGGAGCCGCATCCAACCGGAAGAACGGCCGAGATGGGCGCAATGCAGGCGAACCCGGGGGACTCACATCGTCCGTTCTTGGCACCTCCCGACCTTTGGGATGGAGCAGCTTTCCTGCCGTAGCTGGCATTGCAGAGGCTTCCGCTCTGTAGCTTTCCCATCAGCCGGGCCGTGGCCCAGCGGAGGTGGAGGTCGAGCATCGCCTCGGCTCTGGCGTACTTGGCTTCCCAGTGCGCCATCGCGCGGAGGCAGCCAGACGCATGCCCTTCGGCTTAGGCGGGAATTCCACGCGTCCGGATGCTCGTTCCCGATGAGGCGCTGTTTCACCTTACGCCTTTGCACCATGCGCGTCCCATCGGGTCCGTTGCCAGCGCTGCCGTCCATCGACCGTCGTGAAGTCCGGCGCGAGGCGTCCGGGAGCCCCGGGGTGATTGCGGAGCTTCGGCCCGTAGCAGATGCGGGGACGGTATCGACCCTCATCAGCCGGCAAAATCCCCCCTTGACCTCTGCAGACATTCCGGCCGAAGGCGGGCCGCTGGACCAAGGGCACTGCCTGCATGGACCCTGCAAGGCCGTGCGCCCGGCGGCCCCGTGCCGATGGCGCGAGGTTCAGGCCTTCAGGTGGATCGTCACGATAACGGTACACTCGGCATCGGAGGAGAAGTCGGCAGCGATGCGCAGCCAGTTGCCGAAATGCCTGACGCGCAACGCGGTGATGCCGCCCTCCTCTGAGGGCATGGGGGCCTCGGTTCCTTCGGCCACCCAGCGCATGCCGTCGGGCGAGATTTCGACCCGCGCCAGGGGCGGCGGGCCCTTGGGCTGCTTCAAGGCCCGCACGAAGATGACGGCTTCGCGGGCCCAGCCTGCCTCGTAGGGCTCCGACGCGGCCCGGCCCGACCAGCGCTCGTTCCGGCCGACGACGACGGTGATGTTCTCGGGCAGCATCAGAAGTCTCCCGAGATGCAGACGGAATCGACGTAGAGGAAGGCGCGCTTGTCCGTGTCGGTCTCGGCGAAGAGACAGAAGTTCAGCATGCACCACAGGTTCTTCATCGCCGGTATGCGGATCGACTCGAATCCCGACATGTCGAACTCGCGATCGTTGCAGCGCAGAGCGAGCGCCCTCATGTCCGACAGGTCGAAGTCGAAGGCGAGGTAGGTCCAGTTTATCTTGGTCGGTATCTCGTTGTAGCACAGCCGCTGCGCACCCCCGGGCAAGTCCTCCCAGCCCTCCGGCGCCAAGTGGTAATGCGTGTGCGTCTTGTTGCTGTCGCCGATCGGCTTCAGCTCGGTCGTCCGGCGCTTGAACTGCCACTTCTGCAGGTGTTCGCCGTCGAGCGCATTGAGGAAGCGCAGATGCGGCATCACGCGCTCGCCGCCGCTGTCCTGGTCGCCGGACTGGAGATCGAACAGGAAGCCCACCGAACGCACGTCGGTCTCGCTGAGCTTGAGCTCCGTCGCCTCCGGCTTAAAGGTGAAATAGACCTCGAAGCGGATGCGGCCGCGGTGACGGAAGGTGTGGCGCTTGATGGCGACGTTCTGCGCGCCCCGGCGCGGGCGCGTGGCGATCTTGAGCGCATAGGACGAGCCCATGCCGCCATGCGAGCCGGCATCCCAGTGCGGCAGCGTCGAGAGCATGGCGCTCGTATGCTGGGCGTAACCGGGCAGCATCGTGTCGAGGTCGTTCTCGTAGTTGCCGACGAGCTGCGACCAGCCGCAATGACCGCTGGCGAAGCGGTCGTGGCTGATGATGCGCGGCAGCGGGTCGAACCGGCTGAGCGCCGGATCGGCGCGCAGCAGCGCCAGCCGCATCGCCTCGGCGAGGTCCGTCGTCGATGTCTGCGCGGTCATGTTGGCCTCTCCCGCTCCGTCACGCGCGAAGCCGCGCGACCGCATCCCAGTCGATCTCGATGCCGAGGCCCGGCCCCGTGGGCACCGGCAGCATGCCGTTCTTCTGGCGCTCCGCGCCCGGCGCGGCGCCCGTGATCGCGGTCTTGAACGGGCTCGCGTCCGTCTCGCATTCCATGGCGCGGATGTTCGGCATGGCCGCGGCGAGATGCACGCTCGCGGTCTCGCAGACGATGCCCGACATGCCGATATGCGGCGCGTACTGAACGTCGTGGGCGGCGGCGAAATCGGCCATGCGCCGCGTCTCGCTGATGCCGCCGGAACGGGCGACGTCCGGCTGAAGGTAGGAGAGCGTCCGGTTGGAGACGAGCCGCATGGCCTGGTCGAGCGTATAATTGCTCTCCCCCGCCGCGAGCGGCGTGGCGCACCGGCGGTGAAGCTCCTCGTAGCCCGCCTCGTCCTCGGGCCGCAGCGGCTCCTCGAACCAGAAATAGGAATGGTCGGAGAGCGCGCGGCCGACCTCGACGGCCTCTTCGAGGGTATAGGCCCAGTTGGCGTCGACACAGAGTTCGATGCTCTCCCCGGCGCGCTTGCGCAGGCGCGCGATCCGGCGGCACGCCTCTCTCACGGGGTTGGCGACCTTGATCTTGATGCGCGGAAAGCCCTTTTCGAGATAGCGGTCGAGTTCGCGGTCCATGAACTCGTCGCTGCCCCAGTTCACGGAAGCCGCGTAGACGGGCACTTCCGTGCGACCCATGCCGCCGAGCAGGCGGTGGACAGGCAGGCCGGCCACCTTGCCGAGTATGTCCCACAGGGCGATGTCCACGCCTGCGATGGCCTCGAACAGCATGCCGCCCGAGCGGCCCGACAGCGCCCGGCGCATGGTGCGCCAATGGGCCTGGATGTCCGTGGGATTGCCGCCGACGAGGCGCGGCTTCAGCGAGGTCTCGATCAGCTCGGCATAGGCCTTGGGCGAGAACCGGGCCAACGCCTCGCCCACGCCCGTGATGCCGGCGTCGGTGCGCACCTCGACGAGCACGATGGAGACGTCGGTGTATTGCCCCCAGGAGGTCACGGTCGGCTGCGGCAGCGTCTGCTTCAGCGGATGGGCGATCACGTCGGTGATGCGGATCTCCGCGCCGTTGGCACCCTGCGACACCCCATCCTCCGAGCCGCTCGTCGTCGCGCCCATTTAGGGCAAAACAAGGCTGCTTGGCAACTGATAAGCATAGTTGCTATGTTGCCTTCCCTCGTGCTAGCTCATGGGCAGCATCGGAATCGCCATGAGCGCCGAACCCGCCAGGAAGCCGCTTTTCGCCTCGAGGCTCGCCACGCCGACCCGGCTGGCGGACGCCGTGTCGGATGCCATTGCGGCGGCCCTGTTCGACGGCCGCATCGAGCCCGGCGAGGCGCTGCCGGCCGAGGGCGAGATCGCCCGAGAGTTCGGCGTGTCGAAGCCCATCGCCCGCGAGGCCCTGCGCCAGCTCGCCGCCGCAGGATTGATCCTGACCCAGCAGGGCAAGGTCGCGCGCGCCAAGGCCATCAACGGCGAGCCGATGGAGCGCATCTACGGCTATGCGGCCCGCTCCAGCCTCGAGCGGCTGCGCGAGGCGAACGAGATGCGCCGCGTCATCGAGACGGGAATCGCCCGGCTCGCCGCGGAGCGGCGCGATCCGATCGGACTCGCCGCGATGGAACGGGCGCTGAGCGACATGGCCGAGGCCGTCAAGGAGCCGGACGGCTTCACCGAGGCCGACATCCTGTTCCATCTCGGCATTGCGCTCGCGACGGGCAACACCATGATCCGCGTGCAGATGGAGGGGATGCGCTCCGTCCAGCGCGAGGTTTCGGAACTCTTCTCACGCCGGGCCAACCGCACCGATGCGGACTGGAACGCCACCGTCCTGCGCCATCGCGCCATTCATGCCGCGATCGCGGCCGGCGAACCGGATGTCGCCGAGCAGAAGATCATCGCCCATTTCGAGGCCGCCGATATCGCCTCGCTGGAGGTGGCCGAGAAACTCGCCAAGAGCCGGGGCTCGGACCGATGACCGGCGCCTTTTCCCTCCTGGGCCGCCGCGCCCTCGTCACGGGCGCGAATTCCGGCATCGGGCGCGCCATCGCCCTGGGTCTGGCCCGGCAGGGCGCGGATGTGGCGGCGCACGGGCACGGCGACCGGAGCGGATTGGACGCGGTTTGTGCCGAGATCGGCGCGCTCGGCCGCGCCGCGAAGAGTTTCGAGGCGGACTTCCTCGATCCGGCTTCGCCCGATGCGCTGGCGCAGGCGGTGACGCGGGAGTTCGGCCCTGTCGACATCCTGATCGCCAATGCCGCCATCGAGCACCGCACCCCCTGGCAGGACATGACGGGCGATCATCTGATGCGCCATGTCACGGCCAATTTTGCGTCGCTCATGGCGCTCTGCCGCGGGCTCGTGCCCGCCATGGCGGCGCGGGGCTGGGGCCGGGTGGTCGCGACCGGCAGCGTCATGGCCGCACGGCCGCGAGCCGAGACCGTGGCTTACGCCGCCGTCAAGGCGGCGCAGCTCACAGCCGTCCGGGCGATCGCCCGGGACGTGGCGGGCCGCGGCGTCACCATGAACGTGGTCTCGCCGGGTGCCATCGAGACCGAGCGCAATGCGGGCCGCTATGCGGATGCATCCTTCCGCCGGGCCGTGGCGGCCAAGATCCCCGCCGGGCGTCCCGGCCGACCGGAGGACTGCGTCGGCCCGGTGATCTTCCTGTGCTCGAACGAAGCGGCCTATCTGACGGGCGTCGACCTTCCGGTCGACGGCGGCTGGACCATCGGCGATGCGCCGGGCGCGCTTCCGGGGGAGCCCGCATGAGCGCGCATGATCCCCTCGCCGTCGCGGCCGACGGGGGCCGCCTGTCGCGGTCCCGCGTCGCCCCAATTCCCGCCCCGGCAGGCGCGGGCGCGTTCGTCACCGGGTCACTGTTGCAAGGGAGGACATCCATGAAAGCCGTACTGAAAAGAATGACGACGACGGCGCTGGCGCTCGGCATGATGTCGAGCGCTCTGGCCGCCGCCGAACTCCGGTTCACCATCTGGACGGGCAACGAGGCGCACCTCAAGATGCTCAACGGCTTCGCCGAGAGCTTCAAGGCGAAACGCCCCGACGTGACCGTCAAATACGAGACGATCCCTCCGGGCGACTACACGCAGAAGCTCACCTTCCAGCTCGCGGGCGGCAACCCGCCGGACGCCGGGTGGCTGATGGAAGACGCCGCTCCGACCTTTGCGGCCGCCGGGGTGCTGCACGACCTCGCCCCGACCCTGAACAAGGCCGCGGGCTACGACTTCGCCGACTTCTCCAAGCCTGCGCTCGGCCTGTGGACGGCGGGCGACAAAGTCTACGGCGTGCCGTTCTCGACCTCGCCCTTCGTGATCTTCTACAACAAGGAGATGTTCGACAAGGCGGGCCTGGAGGATCCGTACGCGCTCGCCGCCAAGGGCGAGTGGTCCATGGCGAAGTTCCAGGAGGTCGCGCGCAAGCTCAAGGAAGCCAACGGCAAGTGGGGCTTCGAATTCAAGGACGGCCAGGGCTACGACACGCGCATCATGCATGCGCTGATGCCGCCGATCCGCGCCGCCGGCGGCGACGTGTGGGCCAACAAGCAATGCGGCTTCGACGCGCCCGAAGCCGTGGCGGCCGTCCGGCAGCTGCACGACATGGTCTTCAAGGACAAGTCGATCGTGCCGCCCGGCGAACAGGGCGACTACTTCTCCGGCGGTGCCGCCATGACGATCAACCAGATCTCGCGCGCCTCGCTGATGACGAAGGCCGGCTTCAAGTGGGGCATCGCTCCCCTGCCGACCGGCGCGGGCGGCGCATCGCCGGTGATCGGGCAGGCCGGCATCGTCGTGTTCGCGGCGGGCAAGCAGAAGGAGCTCGCCGCCGAATTCGTGGCCCACATGACCACGAAGGAGAACGTGGCGGCCGCGGCTCAGTTCTTCCCGCCGGCGCGCGGCAGCGTGCTCGCGAGCCCGGCCTTCATCAACTCCAACAACCTGATTCCCGCCGAGCAGATGAAGGTGGTGGCCGACGCCATCGGCAAGGGCAAGGTGCTGCCGGCCCACGAGAAGAGCCCGCAGATCCTCGCCGCGATGAAGCCGCGCGTCGACGCCCTGTGGCGCGCCAATGCCGACGTGGAGGCGTCGCTGAAGGCCGTCTGCACCGCCATCAAGCCGCTGCTCTGAGGGTCGGCATCGTGGCAGCAGCGCCGGCGATCGGGGACACGGCGCGCCGGGACGGCGCGTCGTGGCTCACCTTGAAGATGCGTGAGGCGATGACGGCGTGGGCCTTCATCAGCCCCACGCTGGCCGGCTTCCTCATCTTCTTCGTCGGGCCGCTGATCGCGGTTCTCTGGTACTCCCTGACCGAGTGGAACCTGCTGACCCAGCGGGCCGTCTTCGTCGGCCTCGACAATTACGACGACGCCCTGTTCCGCAATCCGGATTTCTGGTTCGTCGTCCGCAACTCGGTGATCTTCGCCATCGGCCTCGTGCCCCTCAACATGGCCCTGGCCCTGTCGCTGGCGCTTGCCCTGTCGCGCCGCTTCGCGGGCGTGGTCTTCTTCCGCACGGTGTTCTTCGCGCCCGTGGTCACCTCCGCGGTGGCATGGGCGATCGTGTGGAAGTTTCTGCTCCAGGGCGAGGCGGGCTTCGTCAACCAGATGCTCGCCCATGTCGGGATCGACGGCCCCAACTGGCTGCGCGAGCCGAACTGGGCGATGGTGGCCGTGATCGTCACCCGGGTCATCAAGATGGTGGGGCTGAACATGATCCTCTACATCGCCGCGCTGCAGGCGATCCCGCGCGACTACGAGGCCGCCGCGCGGCTGGAGGGCGCTTCCGCCTGGCAGATCTTCCGCTGGATCGTCTGGCCCCTCCTGGGCCCGACCACGCTCGTCATCATGGTCATCACCACCATCGGCTCCTTCAAGGTGTTCGACCACATCTATCAGATGACCGGCGGCGGGCCGGAGAACGGCACGCTGGTCCTCGCGTTCTACATCTACCAGCAGGGCTTCCAGTTCTTCGACGTCGGCTACGCCTCGGCGCTTGCCATGATCATGTTCGTCATCGTCATGGCGCTGACAATCGTCCAGCTCACGCTGCGCCGGAGGGACACGTGATCTCCTCCCTGACGCGGCGTCAGACCCGGATCGTCAGTCAGGTCTGCTGGACGATCGGGCTCGGCGTAGTCGCGATACCCTTCGTCTTCCCCTTCCTCTGGATGGTGTCCTCCGGGTTCAAGAGTGCGGCCGAGATCTTCGGGTCGCCCAGCATCGTGCCGCGCGAGTGGCAGTGGCGGAACTTCGTCGACGTCTTCAACCACCAGCCCTTCGCGCGGCAGTACTTCAACTCGCTCTACATCGCCGTGGTCGTGACGGCGGCGACGCTCGCGGTCTCGTCTCTGGCCGGCTATGCGCTGGCGCGCATCCGGTTCGCCGGCGCGGCGCTGATCTCGCTGTTCCTGGTCTCGGCCCTGATGGTGCCCGAGGAAGTGACGATCATCCCGAACTTCTTCCTCATCCGCTGGGCCGGCCTCATCGATACCCATTGGCCGCTGATCCTGCTGCCGGTCTTCGGGCCGCAGGGCATCATGGCGACGTTCCTCATGCGGCAGTACTTCCTCGCCCTGCCGAAGGAGCTCGAGGAAGCGGGCACCATGGACGGCCTGTCGCGGCTGGGCGTCTGGTGGCGCATCGCGCTCCCCATGTCCCGGCCGGCGCTGGCCGCCGTCGCCATCATCACCTTCCTGAACTCGTGGAACCTCTTCCTCGAGCCGCTGATCTTCGTGTCGTCCCTCGACAAGTTCACCCTGCCGCTGGCGCTATCGAACTTCACCGACCCCTACGGCGCGCCGCTGTGGCACCTGCAACTCGCCGCGACCAGCCTCGCGGTGATCCCCATCCTGCTCGTGTACGTCATCGCGCAGCGCCAGATCATCGAGAGCTTCGCGCTCTCCGGCGTGAAGGGTTGAGCGACCTTGCCGGCCAACCATCGGATCGTGCCATGACGAGCCTCACCCTCAACGACGTCAGGAAGCGCTTCGGCAAGACCGAGGTCATCCGCGGCATCGACCTCGCGATCGCCGAGGGCGAGTTCGTCGTCTTCGTGGGGCCGTCGGGGTGCGGGAAGTCCACCCTGCTGCGGATGATCTCGGGGCTCGAGGACATCAGCTCGGGCGAGATCAGGATCGGACCCCGCGTCGTCAACGAGGTGCCGCCTGCCCGTCGCGGCGTCGCGATGGTGTTCCAGTCCTACGCGCTCTACCCGCACCTCACCGTGCGCGACAACATGGCCTTCGGCCTCAAGGTGCGGAAAGTCCCGGCGGACGAGCGGGTCCGCCGCGTGACGGACGCCGCGCGCACGCTCAAGCTGGAGCCGCTCCTCGACCGCTTTCCGCGCGAGCTCTCCGGCGGGCAGCGCCAGCGCGTGGCCATCGGGCGTGCCATCGTCGGTCATCCCGAGGTGTTCCTGTTCGACGAGCCCCTGTCGAATCTCGATGCGGAACTGCGCGTTCACATGCGCTCGGAGATCGCCTCGCTGCACAAGCGTCTGGGCAACACCATGATCTACGTCACCCACGATCAGATCGAGGCCATGACCCTCGCGGACAAGATCGTGGTGCTGCGCGACGGCCTCGTGGAGCAGGTCGGCACGCCGCGCGAGCTCTACGAACGGCCCGGCAACCTGTTCGTGGCCCAGTTCATCGGCAGCCCGAAGATGAACATCCTGCCGGTCGACGCCGTGGCGGGAGGCCTGCCCGGCCGGCCCGACGACGCCACGCATGTCGGCATGCGGCCCGAAGACCTCGCACTCGTCGACCCCGGCGCAGGTCTCGTCGGCGGACGGGTGCTGATCAGCGAGTATACCGGAGCCTCGTCGCTGCTGCACGTGGAACTGCCCGGCGGCGAGATCTTCCTCGTGGCGCATGACGGCCGTGCGCCCGAGGCGGGTGCAGGGGTGGGGCTGACCATCGCCCCGGACAGGCTGCACTTCTTCGACCGCAGCGGTCGGCGCTGTTCAGCCGGACCCTGAGCGAGCCTGTCCGCGTTTGCTTCGAAACCGAACGCGATGGCCTGACTGGCTGAATCGGGTCCGGTTCGACCGAGAGGGTCGACCCGATCGGAAGGAGCCGGGATGCCGAGATGCCAGAACGGGCGCGCGGAGCAGATCGTTGCCACGCTGTGGCAGAGCGCCGGCACTCCAGCCGCGTCCGGCCCCGCTCCTCCTCGGGCTGACGACCACCTGCGCCGGTCACCTCGCAGGCCGTCGCACGGCGGCGACCCACCCCGGGCGCCGTGCCATCGTCTCACTGAACTTAGTCCCAAACTCCGGTCAGGCCGATCAAGGCGCCGTCGATGCCACTGAATAAGGCAGTCCTGTCATTCCTGCTTGTGATCGCGTCGGCGGTTCCGGTCTGGGGGGCGCAACGGTCTTTGTCGCACGATTGGGCTTTCAAGCTCGGCCCTGTGGAGGGCGGTGAGCGTCCCGAGACCGACGACCGTGATTGGCGACGTGTCACCGTGCCCCACGACTTCTCGATCGAGGACAGGCCGAACGCCTCGTCTCCGTTCGACGAGGGGACGCCGACCGGATCGGCCTCAGGCTACATTCCGGGTGGCACGGCTTGGTACCGCCGCCGATTGAGCCTCAATGCCGACGAAGCCGCTGGGGTCGTGCTGCTGCATTTCGAAGCCGTGTACATGGATGCCGACATCTGGGTGAATGGCCTCCACGCCGGGCGGCACAATTACGGCTACACCGCCTTTCAGGTCGACCTGACGGGTCTGTTGAAGGCGGGTGACAACGTCGTTGCCGTTCGCGTCCAGCACGATGACCCTTCCTCGCGCTGGTATGCCGGATCGGGCATCCTCCGCCCCGTCCATCTCGACCTGCTCGACCATGTGCATCTCAGCCGCACAGGGCCCGCCATCGCGACCGAGATCGCCACCGAGGCGATCGGCGAGGTTGGGGTATCGATACCGATCGCGAACCGAAGCGCTCAACCCGTCTCCGTATTGCTCACGACGCAAGTGCTCGACCGCTCCGGACGCGAGGTCGACCGGCACGTGCAGCCCGTCCGAGTGCCCGCCGGTGCAACGGAAGCCGTTGCCCGACGCATTGTCATCAGGCGCCCGCACCTCTGGTCGATCGAAACGCCCGATTTGTACACGCTGGTTCAGCAGGTGACCCTCGGCGGCAGGGTCATCGAACGTCGTGACACCAAATTCGGCGTCCGGACTGTCGCGGTCGATGCCGAGCGCGGCTTCCTCCTCAACGGCAAGAGAGTTCTCCTGCGGGGCGGCAACATTCATCACGACAACTACATGATCGGCGGCGCAGGAGCGCCCCGGGCGGACGAGCGCAAGATCGAGCTGATGAAGGCGGCGGGGTACAACGCCGTCCGCAACGCTCATAATCCTGCCAGCAAGGCGACTCTCGACGCCGCCGACCGGTTGGGAATGCTGGTGATCAATGAGGCCTTCGACACGTGGGCCGTCCCGAAGATGCCCCGGGATTACGCCCGGTTCTTCCGCAGCGACTGGCGCGCCGACATCGACAGCTTGATCGCCACGGGACGCAATCATCCCAGCGTCGTCATGTGGAGCATCGGCAACGAAATTCCCGAACAGGACCGTCCGGCCGGGGCAGCCCGGGCCCGAGAACTCGCGGATCATGTCCGGCGCAGGGATCCGACGCGACCCGTGACGGCCGCCGTCAACAAGTTCGGCGAGCCGGTAGCGGCGTTTCTGGCCGCGCTCGATGTCAGCGGCTACAATTATCGTCCGCAGGATTACCGATCGGATCACCAGCTCCATCCCGGACGCGTCATGTATGGGTCGGAGTCCTATCCTGCGGATGCCTTCACGTCGTGGCGCGCTGTCGAGACCATGCCGTGGGTTATCGGCGATTTCGTCTGGACCGCCGTCGATTACCTCGGCGAGGCATCGATCGGATGGACAGGGTACAATGCAGACTACACCCGCCTCGGACCCTATCCCTGGCATCTGGCCTATTGCGGCGAGATCGACGCGACGGGATTGCTCAGGCCGGCCGCCTATTATCGCGGGATACTGTGGAAGACAGGAAAAAACCCGATCGCGGCGTTCGTGCGCTTCCCGGAGCCGGAAGGTTCGCTCCCCGACAAGAACTTCTATCCGGCCTCCGGGCGCCGGGAGTGGGTACAGCCCGACATCCACCCAAGCTGGACTTGGCGCGGGCACGAGGGAAAGCCCCTTCAGGTCGTCGTCTATTCGGAGCTGCCCGAGGTCGAGCTCTTCCTCAACGGCGTGAGCCTGGGACGGAGGGGAGTGGGCGTCGATACCAGGTATCAGACCGAGTTTGCGGTGCCTTACCGCGCCGGCAAACTGGAAGCCGTCGGCTATCGGGATGGCAAGCCCGTGGCTCACTGGGTGCTGGAGACCGCCGGCATGCCGGCTGCGGTGCGGTTGACCGTCGACCGCAGCCGCATCTCCCCGGACGGGTCCGATTTGGCCTATGTCACGGCAGAGCTTGTGGATGCGGACGGCCGGACGGTTTATGCGCGAGAAGACGACCTCGAGCTCAACGTCGTGGTGGAAGGGAACGGGACGCTCGCCGGCGTCGGGAACGGCAATCCGTACAAGCCGGAGAGCTTCACGAGTGGCCGCAGGACGACGTTCAATGGGCGCGCCGTGGCCGCCATACGCTCGGGACGGACACCTGGCTGGATCGTTGTGACGGCACGGGCCAAAGGGCTGCCCACGGCGACCGTCCGTATCAGGGCGGAAGGGCCGGAATAGGGGACGAGAGGGTCGAGCCCTTCTCCATGACGCGTTGGGCTGCTCGTCCAAGCAGCCGCGGGGCAGCGGTGCTGCCGCGGGCCACAGCGGTCGTCAAACCTGCTCCGCTTGATAGCTGAAGGTCTTATCAGCTTGGCTGGCGTGCGCCTGATAGAGGCACGTGCAGATCGAGAGTGACGCCGGCCGACAGGGGCTGAGGCACGGCGTCCCCGATCGAGCACGCCGGGCCCGTCTGGCCTGGCCGTTGTTCAGCGCATCCCGCGAATACGTCTCGCACCCGGCCTCAGGCCGAGGCGAAGGCTGATCGAACGATCTCCGCCCCCTTGTGTGCTGCTGAGGGGGAAAACAATGTGGGGACATGCACTTCGCCTCGTTGCCTACGGCCTGCCGATGGCTGTATCGCTGCTTCTGACGGCTCCTGTGGTCGCGAGACCGGGGGACCATCCAAAGCAGAGCCGGTACGCGATGAGCAAGGCCGTCAAAGCGACCGAAGGCAAAGGCGGTCTCGGCCTCTGGGACCGCAACTATGCGGGAACCGCGGTCGCAGACGCCGCCAAGGCCGGTTTCAACTGGTATTACAATTGGGAGCCCGAGCCGGTCAAAAGCACGACCCGGCCGGCCTACGAGCCGTCCTTCGTCCCCATGGTGTGGAGCGCCAAGCACGTCACACGGGGCGCTCTGGAGCGGATCAAGGCGTCCGGCGCGACCACGCTGTTGGGCTTCAATGAGCCGAACGAGCATAAGCAGGCCAACATGAGCGTCGAGCGCGCCATCGCGCTCTGGCCGCGGCTCCAGGCCACGGGCCTGCGCCTGGGTTCGCCCTCCCCTTCGCAAGGAGACACGCTGGGCCCGGCCTCCTGGCTTGCCCGCTTCATGGCGCAAGCCGAGAAGAAGGGCCTGCGGGTGGACTTCATTGCGGTGCATTATTACTCCGAGGACCAGGATGTGGGCGCCTTCAAGCAGTGGCTCGAGGCTGTGCACGAGCAATACAAGAAGCCGATCTGGGTGACGGAATGGGCGCTCGCGGATTGGGGCAAGCCGGACCGCTTCTCGGTGGAAGAGCAGGCGGCGTTTGCGCGCGCCGGCGCGGAGATGCTGGACGACCTGCCGTTCGTGGAGCGGCATGCCTGGTTTGCCGCCTATGAGGGTGGCGACGGCTGGTATCTCCGCAGCGGTGTCTTGGACGAGAAGGGTGACTTGACCGGCGTCGGTCTTACGTTTGCCGAACTCAATGGCCTCACAGGCGCCAACGTCATGGCCGAGGTCGTGTCGCGGCGCGACCCGTATGGGCAAGGGAGAACGAGGGTGACGCGGAGAGGGTCGTCTCAGGCCGATGCCAGCGGCACCCGATAAGATCGGGTTGCATTCTGGCTGCAGGCACTCGGACTTTCAGCGGACATTCGCGCGAAGCTCCCGGCACTGTCGGACTTCGGAGCCCGGTCCACCTCCGCCCTTCGGATACGGCCGGGACGGGCCCGGATCGATCCCGAGCTGATCGTTGCAATCCCGCTCCGGTCTATGCAGCTGATCAGATCAATTCTCAGCCCTAGGGCCGGCTTTCTCGCTGATGAATTTCGCCCGGCCTCGGCAACAGGCAGGATCGCCGCCCTTCGAGCTTCAGCATAAGCCCGGACGTTTCTTGACCATAACGGCCAAGCATCTCCACAGTTCGTCTAAAGGGCTCCTCGTGATCGGCCGAATGCCTTGACTTCCCTAGCGTCAATTAACCCAAGGGCACCCGGTCTTTGTGCAGAGGTGGGGCCCTTCCATGGCTAAGGTGAAGTCCAAGAAGAACACGGTCATCAAGTGGACCAACCAGGCTGACACCTACCTCGCCCTGAAGGACGCCAAAGCTTACGTCATCAACGCGCTCGCCGGGGATGACAAGATCGCGGTCGTCAACGAGGCCGACAACAAGATCAACGGCGGCGATGGCAACGACACCATCACGGTCAACGGCAACGGCGCCAACAACGTCCATGGCGGCGAGGGCGACAACCTCATCCAGGTCGGCAACGGCAACAACAAGATCAACGCCCAAGACGGCAGCGACACCATCACGGCCGGCACCGGCAACAACAGCATCAATGCCGGCGACGGCCACAACACCATCAGCGCCGGCATCGCGGGCGCGGGGCAGAACAAGATCAACACCGGCTCGGGCAACGACACGATCACGACCGGCGACGGCCAAGACCAGATCAATGCGGGGGACGGCCTGAACGTCATCCATGCGGGCGGCGGCAACAACAGGGTCAACACGGGCGCGGCCAAGGACGTCATCACCACCCTCGGCGGCGATGACGACATCCAGGCCGGCGAAGGCGACAACATCGTCGAGGCCGGGGACGGCACCAACAAGATCATGACCGGCGCCGGCAGCGACACGATCGCCAGCGGCGCGGGAGACGACGAGATCCATGCCGGCAGCGGCAGCAACGTGATCGACGCCGGCGGCGGCCACAACCGGGTCTTCACCGGGGGCGGCACCGATACGGTCGTGACCGGCTCGGGCAACGACACCCTGTCGACGGGCGAGGGCAACGACACGGTCGTCCTCGGGGGCGGCAGCGACGTGGCCGACCTGAGCGGCGGGAACGACACGGCCGTGCTCGCGCTGGCGGATTACGCCGGGACGGAGCGCATCGTGCTGCGGGGCGGCGCCGGCAGCGACACGCTGGTGATCAAGCTCTCGGCCGAAGAGGCTGCCGACGCCAAGACCATGGAGGCTCTGGCGGGTTACCGGGCGTTCCTGGCGGGGGGCGGAACGGGCGAGTACGCCTTCGCGGATCTGGACCTGCGGGTGTCGGACTTCGAGCGCCTGGAGATCGTCAAGCCGGCGGTCAACAGTCCCCCGACGAGCGTGGGCCTGAGCAACGCCGCCGTGAACGAGAACGCGGCCGGCGCGGTCGTGGGAGTGCTCACGGGGGTGGACCTCGATGAGGGCGACCGCCTGTCGTTCGCGGTCGATGACGCCGGCAGCCCGTTCGAGGCCGTGCAGGCGGACGGCGTGTGGTCCCTGAAGCTGAAGGCGGGCGTGTCGCTCGACCGCGAGGCTGGAGGCGCGGTGAGCGTGGCCGTGAAGGCCACGGATGCGGGCGGTCTGTCGAAGACCGGGACCTTCACGGTCAATGTCACGGACGTGAACGAAGGCCCGACGGGGATCGTGGTCACGAACCAGGTGGCCCTGGCCGAGAACACGTCGAGCAAGACCTTCATCGCGGACCTCGCCGTCCAGGATCCCGACCTCGCGGTGGCGTTCACGAACAACCGGGTCGGCGTGAGCGACGACCGGTTCGAGGTGGACGGCGGCAAGCTCTACCTGAGGGCGGGCCAGAGCTTCGACTTCGAGGCCCTGGCGGAGAGCAAGGTCAGCCTGACGCTGACCGCTACGGATGCAATCAACCCGGCCCTGACGGCAAGCCGGAGCCTGGACGTCGCGGTCGCGGACGTGAACGAGGCCCCGACGGCGATCAGGCTGACTCAGCTGGCCGTCACGGCAGCGGAGAACGGCGGCGCCATGAAGGTGGCGGACATCTCGATCACGGACGACAGGCTCGGCACCGAGACCCTGGGCCTGATGGGCACGGATGTCGGCTCCTACGAAATCCGGGAGGGGGCAACCGGTCCCGAGCTGTGGTTCAAGGGCGGGGCCGATTTCGAGAGCGCCAAGAAGGTCTACTCGGTCGCCGTGACGGCCACCGACAATCTGGGGCGCTCCGTCACGTCCGAGCCCCTCTCCCTTGACGTCACGAACGTCAACGAGGCTCCGACCGGCCTGCGCGCGCAAAGCTCCGGGGTCGAGGAGAACGCACCGGCGTGGTCGACGATCGTGGAACTCAGCGCCTTCGATCCGGACGGCAACAGCACCCTCGACGACGCCTTCACCTACGAGCTCGTGGCCGGCCCGGACGGGGCAGGCGCCGACAACGATCTGGTTGCGGTCGTGACCGTCAACGGGCTCAAGACCATCTGCGTGAAGCCGGGTGCGGTCATCGACTATGACACCAATCCGGTGCTGAACCTGAACGTAAAGGTCACGGACGAAGGGGGACTGTCCTTTACCAAGGCCGTGACGGTCGCCGTCCGCAACGTCAACGAGGCCCCCACGAGCCTCACGCTGACGGGCACGGGCCTGAACGAGGGGGCCGCCGCCGGCACCGTGGTGGGAACGCTGGAAGCGTCGGATCCGGATGCGGGCAGCAGCTTCAGGTACCGGCTCGTGGCCGGCGCCGATGGGGTCGACGCGGATAACGACCTGGTCGTCCTGGACGGGAGCGCGATCAAGGTCGCGACCGGGGCAGTGATCGACTATGAGACGAACCCGGTCCTGAACCTGAACGTGGAGGTGATGGACAACACGGGTCTGATGTTCACCAAGGCGCTGACGGTGGACGTCGCGGACCTGCCGGAGGCTGGCACAGGCGACGTGGAGGGGAATAGCGGCAGCTCCGACCCCTCGATCCCGGCGGGCGGGCAGTACGTTGCCGGCCAGAGCGACGCCGGCCATGCACTGTCGGGCGACATGAACGGGATGGGGACCGTCTTCACCGCGGACTGGTCGCTTCTCTGAGCGTCGTTGACGGCGGGGAACGGCGGCTTTCAAGCCCTCGGCCCCCCTGCCTCCCCGGCCAGGTCCGGGACCCTCCCCGTCTTTGTCTCGTCCGGGCGTCGAGCCAGGGGCGGCTCGTGATGGTCTCACGGGAGAACCGGCGGGTCGTGTCGTTGCGGTCAGCCCCGGCCTTCGGGGCTCCTGGCGATTTGCCGCCATGCATCCTGCAGGGGCCCGCAGGGGCTCCGGCGTCTCGGTCTGATCGTCTTTGATCGTCATCCGAAGCGTGCTGGTTCGGACCGGCTGGACGGCGGATCCGCGATCGCGGCGGTCTCCCGATCGATCGGCTTCGGACACCGCCTCCGTCCTGATTGTCCGCTGCTGCTTTCGCGATGCGCGGCCGTCGTCGATCAGGCCCGGAACCAAGCCAGGATCTTGTCGTCCAAGGCGTTCAGGGTGTCGTCCGGAACGAAGTAACCGACGAGCATAAGCGAGAAGGCCAAGGTAAGTGCCCCGCAGAACAGGGCGGTGTCGGAGACCTTCTTATGTCTGATCTGGTCGTTCATAGGCGCAGCGTTCGGTTCTAGCCTCGATCATAACGGGGTAAACCGTCGTCCGGGAACCTCGTTCCCGTGGCTGCCGTGCAACACCTTGGCCGTGCGCGGCGCGGATGCGCGGTTCAAGCCAGGGCATTTCGATCGTTCACGCGGCCAGCGAAATCCCCATCGGGATCGCGCCCGACAGATCGGCGCCGCCGAAATCCGCTTGATGAGGCTTGCCCCGGTCGGGTCCGTGCCCGCAAATGTGGCGCCGATCGCAATGGTCCTGCTCGGATCGGGCCCGATAAGCGTGTGCCGGTCAGATCAGCATCGACGAGGTACGCTCCGGACAGCTTTGCCTTGGTGGGGTCGGCTTCTCTCAGGGTGGCACCGGCGAAGCGGAATCGAGTGAGATCAGCCTCCGCCATTCGGCTGCGCCCCATGTACGCCCAGCAAGTCCAACGCCCTGGGATCGACGTCATTCAGGTCTCGAACGCTCCGCGAGGCTCCGGTCAGACGCTCAGGAGCCGACCGGCTCTTGCCTCGCCGGGCGCTTCGAGTTTCTGCTCCCTGGATGAGAAGGGATAAAGATCGACCTCGGTCGCGCAAACCTCCCGTTGTGACGATGGAGGCCGTGCCGTCGCCGCAGCCTGCATCTGCAAAGGCCGACGTGCCGAGAGGGCCGGGGCTTTCCTGCGTGCCGGTGCTGAGGCTTCCTACCGGGCAAAACCCGGGCCGACCGCCGGAAGGCCGTTCTGCGGAAAGTGACCGATCCGTCGGGAACGCTGCCAGAGTTCGATCGAGTACCCGTCGGAGGATGCCCGCTCGCGCGCCGCCTGGACAGCCGTCGCTTCATCTTCACATTCGATGATCGCGACGCCTTCGATACGCCCCTCAGTTGTAAGAAGATAAAGGCGATAATCCATCGTTCAAGCCCTCAATGGCAGGACAGCGGATGCGCCATTAACATAAGTAATACATTGGGGTCATTTTGAGTTGGTGTCAAGTTTAAGTAGTTTTATTACAAATATCGCCTCTCGACGGCGTAAGCATGCACCTCCTCACCCGCGTCCTCCGCCTGACGCTCGAGAGAACCGGACCGGGCTCCAGTTCTCCGAGAGGTTCCGCAGCGGGTCCAGGGGTCGTCGCCTCGCGGCCCGTTCGGCGCCACGCGCAATCCGGCCGACCTCGCCGCGCTGCAGGTCCCCGTGAGGGTGGAGACATCGTCGCGCTGAGCTAGACCGCCGCCCGTGCCGGCGCGCGCTCGAGCAGTCCGACGCTCTTCAGAATTTCGGAAACGCGGTCGATTTCGCTGCCCTCCAGCGTCCGCTGCGGCAGCGCCATGACATTGTCGTCGACGATGCCGAGCAGCATCATGGCGGTCTTGAAGCCGCCGACGCCCGCAGCGCCCACGCTCGTGCGCGGCAGGCCGACGCGCACGATCTCGAACAGCCGGCACAGGTGTTCCTGCTCGGCGCGCGCCGCCGCCCAGTCGCCGCGGCCGGCCGCCTCGTAGAGGCGCACATAGGCGTGCGGATCCACGTTGGCCAGCCCGGGCACGATCCCGTGCGCGCCCATCAGCAGGGCGCAATCCGCCGTGAGCTCCGCGCCCGTCATGGCGAAGAAGTCGGGCCGCTCGGCCGCGTCCATGAGCGCGTAGCGGAAATTGCCCTCGTCGCCGCTCGAATCCTTCAGGCCTGCGATCACGCCCTCGCGCATGAGCGTCGCGACGGTGGCGCGCTCGAGCTTCACGTGGACGCAGACCGGGATGTCGTAGGCGATGAGGGGGATGTCGACCGCGTCGCGGATGAAGCGGAAGTGGTCGGCGATCTCGGCCTGGCTCGTGCGGGCGTAGAACGGCGCCGTGACCACGATCCCGTCGGCGCCGGCATCCTTCGCGGCGCGGGCATGCTCGATGACGCGCTGGGTCGTCGGATCGACGGCGCCCACCAGCACCGGCACGCGCCCGTTCACGATCCTGACCGCGTGCTCGACGATCTCGCGGCGCACGTCCGCGTCGTGGAACACCACCTCGCTCGTGGAGCCGAGCACGAAGATGCCGTGCACGCCGCCGTCGAGGAGATGCTCCAGCACGCGCGTGAAGGAGCCCTTGTCGAGCCGGTGCGAGCGGTCGAGCGGCGTCACGGTCGGGGGAACGATGCCGCGCAGCGGCAGGCGGGGAGAGGTCATCGCGGTCTAAGATCCCGTTGGAGCAGGGGGCGCGTCGAAGGACGCGCCGGGTTTGGAAGAGGATGATGCGTCACGCGGCGATCGCCTCGGGTGAGCGGCAAGGGATGCGTCCCGTCGCGGCGGCCTCTGGTGGGCGGGGGAGATGCGTCACGCGGCGATCGCCTCGGCCCGCCAGCGCGCCACGACCGCCGCGATGCCGGCATAGTGCCGGTCGAGGCAGTCGCGGGCGCGGGAGGCGTCGCCTGCGGCCACCGCGGCGAGGATCTCCTCGTGGTCGCGGCAGGTCGCGAGCGGGTCCGGGTTGTCGAGCTTGCCGAAGCCCGAGACGCGGTAGAACACGAGCCAGAAGATCTCGATCAGCGACAGCAGCATGCCGTTGCCGAGGCTCGCGAAGAGCCGCTGGTGGAAGCGCCGGTCCTCCTCCGCGAAGCTCTCGCCCGACGCGGCGCGCTCCTTCATGGCAGCGACGATCACGCGGAGCTCGGCGAGATCGTCCCGATCCATCAGCGCCATGGCTTTTTCGATCAGCGAGACCTCGAGCGCCCGACGGATCTCGAGGATCTCCTCGACGTCGCGCAGGGAGCGCTCGAGGGCGATCGGCAGGTTTTCGATCAGGGGTTCGAGCGAGAACGCCGCCACGAAGATGCCGATGCCGCGGCGGACCTCCACGAGGCCGACCGATTCGAGCGCCTTGATGCCCTCGCGCACGGAGTTGCGGCTGACCCCGAGCTGGCGCGCGAGCTCGCCTTCCGGCGGCAGGGCGTCGCCCGCCTGCAGGTCGTTGTCGGAGATGTAGGATCTCAACGCCGCCTGGACGGAAACGTGCAGGGCCTGCGGCCGGTCGACCGGCTGAAGCGGCTTCATCATTTCCGCAACCTGTCCACTTGTAGGATATGTGTCAAGTGTGTAGCGTGGCCGTGGTTCGCGGTCCGTTGCGCCAACCGGCGGCCGCCACGAGAACGAGATCGGGGAGGATTCGAGATGATGGTCCGAGTGTTGCGCCGCAAGGTGATGCTGGGAGCCGCGGCCGCCGTCCTGCTGGCGGCGACCGCAGGATCGGCGCAGGCCGCGACGGTGCTGCGCTGGGGCGAGGGCCAGGCGCCTGCGCATCCGGCCGCGCAGATGATCGAGCGCGCTGCCAAGGACATCAAGGAGAAGACCGGAGGCCGCATCGAGGTCCAGGGCTTCCCGGGCGGCCAGCTCGGCGGCTCCCGCGACATGGTCGAGGCGGTGGCCTCCGGCGCCCTCACGATGGTCACGGAAGGAGCGGCCCAGTTGGGTCAGTTCGTGCCCCAGTTCTCGATCATCGAGGCGCCCTACATCTGGCGCGACGCCGACCACATGGCGCGCGCGCTCAGCTCGCCGCTCATGGACGAGTTCAACAAGGAACTCGTGCAGAAGCGCGGCATGCGCGTGATCGGCGTCACCTATTACGGCAAGCGCCACGTGACGTCGGGCTCGAAGGTGATCCGCACCGCGGCCGATATGCAGGGCTTCAAGCTCCGCGTCCCGGAGGTCGACACCTTCAAGGCGATGGCGGAGGCCTGGGGCGCGCGGGCGACGCCGCTCAATTTCAACGAGCTCTATCTTGCACTCAGCCAAGGCGCCGTGGACGGGCAGGAGAACCCGCTGCCCACCATCGCGAGCGGCAAGCTCAACGAGGTGCAGAAGAACCTCGTGCTCACCGGCCACATCATCACGCCGCGCCTCGTGATCGTGAACGAGAAGGCCTGGTCCGCGATTCCGGAGGCCGACCGCGCGATCATCAGGGAATCGATCGCGGCCGCGGCGGCCTGGCAGGACAAGGAGATCGCGTCCCAGGAGGCGACCCTCGTCGACACCTTCAAGAAAGCCGGCATGAACGTGATCGAGCCCGACGTGGAGAGCTTCCGCAAGCAGGTCCTGTCGACCGTGCCGCAGAAGTTCGAGGCCAAGTGGGGCAAGGGCCTGTGGGAGCGGATCCAGGCGTTCTGACCGGCCGCCGGTCCCCAACGGGTCCCGTCGTCTTCGACCCGCAGCGATCCCGGAGCGGGGCAGAAGCGGCCCCCGTCCGTCCGCGCGAGGAGCATGCCCGTGGTTCGTCTGAAAGCGTTGGCCGATCGCGGCGTCGAGGCGGCCGCAATCGCGGTCACCCTGGCGCTGCTCGCCGTCATGGTGCTCGGGATCGGATCCCGGCTCGTCAACGATCCCCTGGTCTGGACCGACGAGCTCGCGCGCTACCTCATGGTCTGGCTCGCGCTGCTCGGCTGGATCATCGCCTCGCGGCGGCGGGCGCATATCCGCATCACCGTGATCATCGACCGGCTGCCGCGGACCTTGAGGCTCGTCGTCGAGATCGCGATCCAGCTCGCGCTCGTCGTCTTCGGCGCGGTGCTGGCCTGGCACAGCCTGGAACTGGTCGAGCGGGCCTGGGACGTGGAAGCGGTGAGCCTCGCGATCCCGTCCGCCTTTCTCTACATCCTCATTCCGCTCGCAGGCCTCGCGATCGTCCTGCAGGCCATAGCCGAGATCGTGCAGGCGCTGCGGCGCGGGCAGCCCGTCCGGCCGTCCGAGGCGCCGGCTCTCACGTGAGCGGTCCTGATCGCCGATGCGCCGGCGAGGGCCGCGGCATGGCCATCGCGACACTCCGGACCGCCTGTGCGTCGTCCGGAGCCAGGCCAGGAAAGGCTGCCGCGTGACCCCCCCACCGGTCCGGATCGCCGGCGCATCGCCCGTATTCCTGCAAGGAAAGGCCGCCGCGTGACCACCCTGATGTTCCAGATCCTGCCGGTGTGGTTCCTGGCGATGCTGCTGGGCGTGCCGCTCTTCGCCGCCATGGGCCTCGCCGCCATGGCCTTCGTGGCATTCGGGGGGCTCCCCCTCTCGATCGTGCCCCAGAAGGTCGCGCAGGCCGCGAACTCGTTCCCGATCCTGGCCGCGCCCCTGTTCGTGCTCATGGGCAACATCATGAACTCGGGCGGGATCACGGAGCGCATCTTCGGCTTCGCGGCGGCTCTGGTGGGCTGGATGCGCGGCGGCCTGTGCCACGCCAACATCCTGGCGAGCATCATCTTCGCGGGCATGTCGGGCTCGGCCGTGGCGGATGCCGGGGGCGTGGGCTCGCTCGAGATCAAGGCGATGCGCGACGAGGGCTACGATGCCGAGACCGCGGCTGCGATCACGGCCGCCTCCGCGACCATCGGCCCGATCATCCCGCCGAGCCTGCCGATGGTGATCTACGGCGTCACCGCGGACGTGTCGATCGGCGGCCTCTTCCTCGCCGGCGTGATCCCCGGGCTTCTCATGGGGGTGAGCCTGATGCTGATGGTGGCCCATGTGGCCCGGCGCCGGAACCTGCCGCGCCACCCCTTCCCTACGGGGGCGATCCTCTGGACGGCCTTCCGGCGCTCGGCGTGGGCGCTCATGACGCCCGTGATCCTGTTCGGCGGCATGATGAGCGGCCTCTTCACGCCGACCGAAGCCGCCGCGGTCGCGACCGTCTACGCGCTGATCCTCGGCCTCGTGATCTACCGCGAGTTCGACCTGCGCCAATTGCCCCGCATCGTCGCCGAGACGGTCGAGACCACCGGCGTCGTCCTCGCGCTCGTGATGACGGCGGCGGCGCTCGGCTGGTGCCTGTCCTTGAGCCGCATCCCGCAGACGGTCGGCCCCGCGCTCGTGGACTGGGTGGGGACCCCGCTCGGCTTCATCCTGCTCGTCAACGTGCTCCTGCTCGTCACCGGGCTCTTCATGGAGGCGCTCGCCGCCATGCTGATCCTGATCCCGATCCTGGTCCCGGCCGCGAACCAGTTCGGCATCGATCCGGTCCAGTTCGGGCTGATCTTCGTCCTGAACCTGATGATCGGCACCATCACGCCGCCCGTGGGCGTGGTCCTGTTCATCACCTCGAAGATCGCCGGAATCTCCTTCGAGCGCATGTCGCGGGCCATCATTCCCTGGCTGATGCCGTTGCTCGCGGTGCTCGCCGCGGTCTCGCTCTGGCCGCCGCTCTCGACCTGGTTGCCGTCGCTCTTTCTCCAACGGTGAACCCGACCCGTTCGCGGGCCGGGCCACGGAGATGCCGGTGCCGAACGGGGGCTCGGCGCCGGCGGACTCAGACCTCGAGCGCCTACTTGCCCTTGAGAGTGTCCTTGATGCCGCCGATCGTGTTCTGGATCTTGCCGCCGAGCTTGTCGGACTTGCCCTCGGCCTCGAGCTTGCTGTCGCCCGTCAGCTTTCCCAGCCCCTCCTTGAGGGAACCCTTGGCCTGATTGATCGAGCCGTCGGTGCGGTCTTTGTCGATAGGCATGATGTTCTCCTTGGGTGGTGATGAGAGAACAAGGCCTGGCCCGCGCGGTTCCGGTCAGAAGGTCGCAGCCGAGATCCCGGCCCGGAGCCCCGTTCCGCCTGCCGTGACGCCGGTCAGGACGCTTCGCCGAAGCCCCGGCGTAGCGTCCTGAAGCCGCCCCGCGGCCTTCCACGCACGCGCCCGTGTGGATCGCGCGGTGGTCCTTGCATCCATCGGACGTTTGGGCGCTAACATCGAGGGTCGGCCGGACGCTCCGGCCTGCACGACCCCTCCTGCCGAGCCCTCGGATGAGCCCATGAACATCACGGCCGTCGAACCGTTCATCCTGCATCTGCCGCTGACGGCAAGCTCGATTTCCGACTCGACCCACAGCATCACCCATTGGGGCGTGGTCGGTACCAGAATCGTCACGGACGCAGGGCTGGAAGGCTTCGGCTTTACCGGCACGCATGCCCATCTGCCGTCCGACCGGCTGATCACCTCCTGCATCCGCGATTGCTATGCGCCGCTCCTCCTCGGCGAGGACGCCACGGAGCAGTCGCGCCTCTGGATGAAGCTCGCCCGATACCCGGCCCTCCAATGGGTCGGACGTGCCGGCATCACGCAGCTGGCCTTGGCGGCCGTCGATGTCGCCCTGTGGGATCTCAGGGCCAAGCAGGCCGGTCTGCCCCTGTGGAAGTTCCTGGGCGGGGCGACGTCGGAGGCGGTCGAGGCCTACAACACCGATATCGGTTGGCTGTCCTTCTCGCTGGACCAGCTTCTCGACGGCACCCGGCGCGCCGTCGAGGTGGATGGGTTCCGGCGCATCAAGCTCAAGGTCGGTCACGACGATCCGATGGTCGACATCGCGCGGCTGACGGCCGTGCGCCGAGCCGTCGGTCCCGAGATCCGCATCGCCATCGACGGCAACGGCAAATGGGACCTGCCCACCTGCCTGCGCTTCTGCGCCGCCGCGCGGGAGCTGGACATCTTCTGGTTCGAGGAGCCGCTCTGGTACGACGATGTCGGCTCCCATGCGGCTCTTGCACGCGCGAGCTCGATCCCGGTCGCGCTCGGCGAGCAGCTCTACACCGTGGACGCTTTCCGTGCCTTCATCGGTGCCGGCGCCGTGCATTATGTGCAGCCCGACGTCACCCGGCTCGGCGGCATCACCGAGTACATTCAGGTCGCGGACCTGGCGCAGGCCCACCGCCTGCCGGTCGCGCCCCATGCGGGCGAGATGAGCCAGGTGCACGTGCACCTGTCCTACTGGCATCCGGCCACGACCATCCTCGAGTACATCCCCTGGATCAAGGACCACTTCGTCGAGCCGATCGCGGTCCGGGACGGCGTCTACGGGCGCCCGGAGCGCCCCGGCGCCAGCACGACGCCCCTGCCGGCCAGCCTCGAGCGCTTCGGTCAGCCGATCGGGTGAGATGACACCGCGCACGGCAAGCGTTCGCTTCGGTTTCCTGCGGCCGCGAACGACGGAGGACGAGAGGGTTCGGCCGAGGTCACTGGTTGCCGCCTGTCGATCTGTGCAACGCTCCACAGGCGGCCTGGCGAGCCGGATCGCGACCGGCCCCGCTATCCCCGGTGCTGCCGCACGGCCTCGACCGCGGCGGCGAGGCGCTGCACGCCCTCCACCAGGCGCTCCGGCGGGTTGAGGGTGAAGTTGAGGCGCATCGCCCGGCGGTACGCGCCCGATGGGTCGAACACGCTGCTCGGGCTGATGCACACCCTGGCCTCCAGAGCGGCGGCGAGGAGCCGGTCCGTGTCGAAGGCCGGATCGCGTCCGACGGCCCAGACGAACATGCCGCCCACCGGCGTCTCGAACGTGAACGATTCGGACAGGTGCTCCGCGAGCGCCGCGCACAAGGCGTCCCGGCGCTCGCGGTACCGGGCGACGAGGAGCGGCTGCAGCCGATCGACGAGGCCGCTCTCCAGGGCGGCCAGGGCGATGCGCTGCGTCACGCCGCTCGTGCACATGTCGGAGCCCTGCTTGGCCATGGCGAGGGCTCGGATCATCTCGGGTGCGGCGACGACCCACCCGATCCGCAGCCCCGGCGCGATCTCCTTCGAGAGCGTGCCCATGTAGACGACGGGCCCGTCGTAGGGTCCCCCGCCGCTCCTCGGCCCGGACAGTTCGATCATGCGCGGCAGGGGCGCCCCGTCGTAGTGGAGCCCGCCATAGGGATCGTCCTCGACCAGCCAGGTGCCCGTGGCATGGGCGGCCTCGACCAGGGACCGGCGCAGGGGAACCCCGACCAGCCGGCCCGTGGGATTGGAGAAGTTGGGCACCGTGTAGGCGAACTGCGCCCCCGCGAGAGCCGCAACGGGATCGAAGCCGGGCTGCTCGAGGAGGAGGCTGCGGTAGGCGGGATGGCGCGGCCGCCAGGCGTCGATGGCGCCGAGATAGGTGGGAAACTGCCCGGCGATCAGCCCGCCCTCCTCGATCAGGACCTTGCCGAGGAGATCGAGGCCCTGCATGCCGCTGGTGGTGACGAGGACGTTCTCGCGGCCGAGGCGCAGATGCGGGGTGCCGAACCGGGCCGCGATGGCGTCGCGCAGCTCCGGGAGGCCTTCGACCGGGTTGTAGCCCAGCGTGTCGGCGGGGTGCTCCTCGATCGCCTTGCGGGCGAGCGCGGCGATTTCGGCGGCCGGGTAGAGTTCCGGCGCGGGAAGACCGCCCGCGATGTTGATCAGGTCCGGGATACAGCCGGCGGAGAGGAACGTGTTCGTGACCGAGTTCGTCCGCCCGAGCCACCTCGCGAAGGCAGGGCGCGTTGCGACGGCGTCAATCCGCTTCGGGGCAGGCGAATCCATGGGTCAGTCCGTCCGATCGAGGCGCGAGCGCGCCTGGATACGCCTCCGGCCGGCGGACGCAACCTCCCTTCCCGGGCTCGGGCCCTTCCGCCGGGTGGGGCTGTCGCGGCCGATGGAGGTCGGGCGAAAACCTGCCGGCTCCGCCCGGCCGGGCGCGTTGCGCTCCCTCATCCGGCGTCCCGGTGTCCCCCTCCCCTTCCGGGCAGGCTCGTCGGGTCCGATCGCGGCAGGCTGCGGTCCCCGACGATCCGTCCGTCCTCCATGGTCAGGATGCGATCGGCCAGGTCGAGAATGCGCGGGTCGTGCGTCACCATCAGCGTGGTGGTGCCCCGCTCCTCGCCGAGGCGCTTGAGCATGCGCACCACCTGGAGTCCGCTCTCCCGGTCCAGAGCCGCGGTGGGCTCGTCGGCGAAGACGATCTCGGGATTGCCCACGAGGGCGCGGGCGACCGCCACCCGCTGCTTCTGCCCACCCGACAGGTTTGCAGGACGGTAGTCGAGCCGCTCGCCGAGGCCGACGGATCGGAGGAGATGGGCGCAGGCCTCGCGCCAGTTCCGCATCGCCGCCGGGCCGTGCACCTCCAGACCCATGCGGACGTTCTGCATGGCCGTGAGGCTGTCGTGCAGGTTGTGGGCCTGGAAGATGAAGCCGAGGCGGCGCCGGCACGCCACGAGGATCCTCTCGTCCGCGCCCGCCAGTTCCTGTCCGAGGAGGAGCACGCTCCCGGCCTGAACCTCGCGCAGGCAGCCGAGAAGGGTGAGGAGCGTCGTCTTGCCGGAGCCGGAGGCGCCGAGGAGCACCGTCAGCCGTCCGCGCTCGATGGCGAGATCGATGTCGAACAGCACCTGCTTGCGGGCCTCACCCGTGCCGAACCAATGATCGAGCCCCCGAACCAGGATGGCGGCATCCGCGGCGTGCGGCGGCGGCGCGCCATGGCGGGGAGCGAGAACGGACGTGGCCATGAGGCGCCTCAGAACAGGTCGGCGGGATTGGCTCGGGCAAGCCGCCGCGTCGCGACGGCGCCGGAGATCGTGCACATGAGCAGCGTTCCCGCGAGCACGAGGGGCGGACGGGCGGGCGTCATGGCCAGGGGCAGGCCCGTGGCGGCCGAGACGGCGGCATAGAGCAGGAGGGAGACCAGGAGCCCCGGCACGAAGCCGAGGCAGGCCAGGACCAGGGCCTCCTCGAACACCACCCCGAGGAAGAACCGCTGGCGGTAGCCGATCGCCTTGAAGGTGGCGTACTCGCGGATGTGATCGGCCACGTCCGTCGAGAGCACCTGATAGACGATGATGACGCCGACCAGGATGCCGATCACGATGCCGAACCCGAACACGATCCCGATCGGGCGCTGCGTCGTCTGGAAGGCCTGGTCCCGGGCGACGGCCTCGTCGACCGTGTGGACCGCGCTGTCGTAGTCCGGCAGCGTCGCCGAAAGCTGCGCCAGGACGGCCCCGCGGTCGATGCCGGGCTCGAGGCGCAGGAGAATGTAGTTCGGGGCGCCCGACGCCCGCTGGGGAAAGAGCCTGAGGAAGGTCTGGTCCGAGACGATCAGGTAGCCGTCGGCGGAGAAGCCTCCGCCGATCGTGAACGTGCTCACGACCGTGAGGGTGCGCCCCTTGGCCTCGAACCGGTAAGGCTCGCCGCGCTCGATCTTCTCGAACAGGCCCCGCGGAACGTTGCGCGTGCCGGAATCGATGATCGCCACGTCCGCGTTCATGATCGCGTCCCGCGCGGCGTCGATCGCAGGTGTGCCGAAGGCGCGCGCGGCCGGATCGACGCCGAACACGTCGAGGGTGCGGATGGTGCCGTCCGGCTGCTTCCAGTCGATCCGGCCGTAGGAGAGCGGCGTCGCCGAAGCGATGCCGGGAACCGACAGGGCCTCGAACATGCGCTGGCGCGGCAGGGGGCTGCCGTCGGCGAGCGTGTTCATGTCCGAGGCCGCCACGATCACGTCGGCATCCATGGCGGCGTAGGGACGCCGGATGCTCTCGACCAGCGCTCCGAGGAACCCGAGCTGCATGAAGATCAGGATGTTGGCGAAGGCGACGCCCGCGAGCGCCGCGGCGAGCCGGCCTCGGTTGTGGATGAGCTGGAGCCAGCCGATCGGCAGACGCCCGAGGACGCGCTCCAGCACGGCCGTCATGAGCGGAGCCCCGTCATGATCTGTCGCCCAGCGTGATGCGGCCGATCACCTGGAGGTTGGTGTAGCGCTGCGCGATCTCCGAGGAGGACGGGTCGAGGCCCACATGGACCTTGACGACGCGCGCGTCGGTGTTGGCGGCCGGGCTGGCGTCGGTGACGGTCTGGCGTCCGACCTCGAGGCCGATGCGGGTGACCGTTCCCGCCAGCGGGCGCGGCAGGGCATCGGCGCTGATCCGGACCGCGTCGCCGACCGCGACCTGCCCGATCTGCGTCTGGTAGACCTCCAGTTCGGCGGTCATGTGGGTGAGGTCGCCGAGGTTCAGGACGCCCTTGCCGCCCGGCTTCTCGCCCGGGCGGACATGGAGCGTCAGCACCGTGCCCGCGGTCGGCGCCCGCACATAGGCCTTGTCGAGGTCGCTCCGGGCCCGCGCGAGGTCGGCGCGCGCGGCATCGAGGTTGCGGGCCGCGACGAGAACGTCCGGCTGCGCATCGATGTCGACCCTCTCGAAGCGCGAGAGGGTGGCGCGGGCCACCTCGACCTCGCGCTGAGCCTGGTCGCGGGCGGCGCGACGCTGGTCGTGCGTGGCATCCGCCGCGAAGCCGCGCCGGCGCAGCTCGTCGGCGCGCTCGAACTCGCGCTGCGCGTTCTGGAGAACCGACTCGGCCCGGGAGAGCGAGGCGCGGGCTTCGTCGCGGCTCGCGATGGTGGCGGCGCGGGTTTGCGCGAGGGCCGCCTCCCGGACGGCGACGGCGGCCTGGGCGGCTTCGACCGCGGAGCGCAGGGCCGCCTCGTTGTCGAGGATCGCCACGACCTCGCCCTTCGCGACGCGGTCGCCTTCCTTCACGGGCAGGGTGGCGATGCGCGCGTCGCCGGAGCCGAAGGGAGGCGCGACCGTGATGACGTCGTCCTGCGGGGTCAGACGGCCGAGCGCCACGACGACACGCGGAGCGCTGGCCGTCGCGGGAGCCGGCGGAGGCTCCGTGCGCACCGCCATCGGCGTACGGGAGCCGCCCCCGGGTTCGAGGTCGAGCAGCGTCATGAGCTTCTGCAGGCCCGGCGGTTGGACGTAGAGGCCGACGAAGGCGCCGACGGCGAAGACGAGCCAGACCAGGGGCGCAAAGCGCAGGGCGCGCAGGGTGCGCCGGAGGCGGCCCGGCGGGCGCATCGCCGTCGCCACGGGCGCGCGTTCCACCACCACGAGCGGCAAGGTCGAGGCAGCATCGCGCGGCGGAGGCGCGGGCCTGAGCTCATCTGGCGGAGCGAGCGCTTGCATCGGGTCCTCGCCTCCGGGCACGCGGCCCTGGACAGTTGGTGACTCAATAGTCATTATCACGCCGGACACAGCGCAGCAAGAGATAATGACCCGAAAGTCACAAAAAGAAGAGACGCAGCCCGCGGACCAGAAGCGGCCCCGCCGCCGCCGCAAGGAGGCGCGTCCGGCCGAGATCGTCGAGGCCGGCCTCCTGGAGTTCTCCGAGAAGGGCTTCGCTGCGGCGAGGCTGGAGGACGTGGCAGCGCGGGCCGGGATCGCGAAGGGCACGATCTACCGCTACTTCGAGAGCAAGGAGGCCCTCTTCGAAGCCGCTCTCCTCTCGCGCGTGACCCCGATGCTCGACGGGGTCGAGGCGGCGGTGGACGCCTTTCCGGGCTCGTCGGAGGATCTGCTGCGCCTCCTGCTCACGCGGATCTACGAGGACATGGTGGGCTCGGACCTGCACGTCCTCCTGCGGGTCATCATCGCCGATGGGGCACGCTTCCCGACGATCTCCGAGGCCTATTACCGCCGCATCCTGTCGAAGGGACGCAGCCTCCTCCGCCGCATCGTCGAGCGCGGGATCGCGCGGGGCGAGTTCCGCTCCGGCGCGGTCGCCGATCTTCCGATGGTGGTCGTCGCGCCGGCCCTGATGGCCGCGATCTGGCGCATGACCTTCGCGCGCTACGAGTCGATTCCGCCCGAGCGGTTCCTGGCCGCCCATCTCGACCTGGCGCTGCACGGCCTTCTCGAACGCGCGCCGCGCGGAGGGTGAGCCTGCGAGGCGTCGCTCACCTCGCCCTCCCGGCGCAGCAGGATGGGAGTCCGGAAGCCGGCGCGCACCGAGGTTCGCGCCCGCATGCGCAAGCGGCCGGGTCGCATCGGGTCGACCGGTCGCGGATCGTCGGGCGCCGGCACCCCTGAACCGGGCGAGGGCCCGGCGAGGCCTGGGTCATCGATTGCTGAGTGCCACGATCAGCGTCTGCACCAGCGCGATCGGCCCCGAGATGGGCCGGAACGGCGCCGTCGGGGATTCGTCGAACAGGAACGAGATGGCCGCGTTCCGGGCGAGCGGGCTCGCAGGCCCGTCGGTGATCGCGAGGACGGGCAGGCCGCGCAGGTGGGCATCGCGCACGACCTCGACGACCGCCGGGGCGTATTCCGCGAAAGCGATGGCGGCGAGGACGTCGCCGGGCCGCATGTTCGCGACCTGCTGGACTGCCATGCCGCCGTCGAAGTCGAGGATGCTGCACGGCCGCTCGACCCGCGCCAGACCGTAGGCCAGGTAGGCCGCGACGGGACGGGAGCGGCGAAGCCCCGTCACGTAGACGTGGCTCGCCCCCTTCAGCAGGTCGACCGCGCCGGCGAGCGCGTCCGGCGCGATCGACGTCTTGAGCCGGTCGAGCGAGGCCGTCATGTCGTCGACGCACTCGGCCAGCACCTGCATGACGTCGGCCGGCCGCGTCGCCTCGCCCGCATGGGTCCGGTAGACCTGCTCGCGGTAGGAGGAGGCGCCCTCGATCAGGCGCAGCTTGAACACCTGCTGGAGCGCCGAGAAGCCGTCGTAGCCGAACCCGCGCGCAAACCGGATCAGGGCGGAGGGCTGGACCTCGGCGGCCGCGGCCGTCGCCGCGATCGTCTGCACCGCGAACCGGTTCGGATCTTCGAGCGCGAGGCGCGCCAGACGCTGGAGGTGCGGACTGAGATCGTCGTAGCGTGCCCGGATCCGGGCGCGCAGCGTTTCAAAGGTCTCGCTGGGGTTCGTCATGCCGTCCATGGTGCCATGTCGTGTCTGCGGGAAATCGCGCGGCTGGTCCCGAACAAATCGGTTGCGCTGCGCCCGGAATTCATGTTCTCTCATCGTAGAATAAAAATTCGCATTTCGCTATGGCCCACGACGAATGCCAGGCGCTCAGGGGAGGGAGAGGATGACCGACCACATCACGAAACGGACGTTTCTGACCGGCAGCGCCATGGCGGCGGCCCTGGCGGGCACCGGGAGCTTCTTCGGCCCGTGGCAGCGCAATTCCGCCTATGCGCAGTCGAAGCCGATCAAGCTCGGTCTGACCTGCGACGCGAGCGGCCAGTACGGCAATTCCGGCCAGGACGATCTGCGCGGCATGCGCATCGCCATCGACGAGTTCAACGCCAAGGGCGGCGTCCTCGGCCGCAGGATCGAGTGGATCACGGCCGACACCGAGACGAACCCGGCGGCCGCCAGCCGCGTCGCAGAGCGCTTCATCACGCGCGAGGACTGCCCGATCCTCATCGGCGCCCTCCATTCGGGCGTCGCCAATGCGATCACCCAGGTGGCCGCGAAGTACGGGGTGATCTACTTCAACACCAATTCCTCGTCGCCGAGCGAGGCGGCGGAGAACTGCGCCCGCGTCAAGTTCGTCTGGGACGGAAACGGCACCAACTTCGCCAAGGCCTCCGTGCGCAGCGCGGTGCGCGACATCGGCAAGAACTGGCTCCTGCTCACGAACGACTATGTCTGGGGGCATTCCACGTCCGCGGCCACCAAGGCCGAGGTCGAGGCGGCCGGCGGGCGCGTGGTCGACAACCTTCTCGTGCCCCAGAACACGCGCGACTTCACCTCCTACCTGCTCAAGATCCAGCAGATGAAGCCCGACGTGGTGGCGGCCGCGATCGGCGGCGACGACATCAAGGCGCTCCGGCAGCAGGTCGCCCAGCTCAAGCTCGACGGGAAGCCCGCCTGGATCAACAATCAGCAGGACTGGCCGGACGTCTGGGGCCAACCCGAGAGCCTGTTCGGCGTGTTCGGGACGAGCTGGTACCACAAGCTGCCCCTGCCGGGCGTGCCCGAGTTCGTGGCCAAGTGGAAGGCGATGGCCGGCCCGGGCGCGATCCCCGTTCCGGGCAACGTCTCCTACAACGGCTACATGGCGACGCGCGAGCTGCTGCGCGCCATCGAGCGCGCCGGCTCCACGAACAACATCAAGATCATCCGCGAACTCGAAGGCCTGAAGGTCTCGGCCGCCGACCGGATGCAGCATCACGGCGCCTACATGGACCCGGCGACGCACCAGCTCCAGCAGACGATCTACCTGGCCCGACGCAACATGAAGCCGACCGACGACAGCGACCTCTACGAGATCCTCTCGTCGACGACGCCCGAGGAGGCGGCCGACACCAACGCCAACGCCAAGTGCAAGCTCGTCCCCTACGAGCAGGTGCCGAGCGTCGACGCCTGAGCGCGCCGACCGGCGAGGCCCGCCCCGGCCATCCGATCGGACGGGCGCCGCTTGTCGCCATGATCGGGACCCCCCGGTCATGGCGCCGGGCTGCGTTCGAACAGACTTCGAGGCTTCTGCGTGCTCGACCTCCTTCCCCACCTCATCAACGGCCTGACGCTCGGCCTCCTGTTCGCGCTGATCGCGCTGGGATTCATGCTGGTGGTTGGCGTGATGGAGCAGATCAACCTCGCGCACGGCTCGCTGTTCGCCCTCGGCGCCTACATCGCGCTCGCGCTGCTCTCGCCGAACCCGCCGCTGCCGGCCGGCCTGGCCGAGTGGTGGCTCGCGAATCCTCCGGGCCGACGCTACGTCGTCGCCTTCCTCATCGCGCCGCTCGCGGTGGCGATCCTCGCGATCCCGCTCGAATTCGCCATGCGGCGGACCTACGGCAAGGACCCGCTCTACGGCCTCCTGCTCACCTTCGGGGCCGCCATGGTGATCGAGGAGGCGATCCGCCTCGTCTGGGGCACGCGGGACTACGTCCTGCCGACCCCGCCCGCGATCTCGGGCGGCTTCATCGGGCTCGACCTGATCTGGTCGACCTACCGCTTCTACGCCGCCGCGGTGGCGGCCGGCGTGATCGGGCTGACCTGGCTCCTGATCGAGAAGACCCCTTACGGGGCGATCATCAAGGCGGGCGCGCACGACAGCGAGATGGTGCGGGCGCTCGGCATCGACCTCGCCAAGCTCCGCACGCTCGTCTTCATGCTGGGGGCCGCGCTCGCGGCTGCGGCGGGCGTGATCCTGGCGCCCATCTGGGGCATCCGGCCCCATATGGGCGTCGACGCCGTCGTTCCGGCCTTCCTGGTCATCGTGCTGGGCGGCGTCGGCTCCTTCTGGGGCGCGGTCGCGGCCGCCCTGATGGTCGGCATGGTGGTCGGGCTGGCCGGCGCCTACGCGTCCGAATGGTCGCTGCTGTCGATGTACGTCCTGCTCGTGGCCGTGGTGAGCGTCCGGGCGCGTGGACTCTTCGGCAAGAAGAGCATCCTGGAGGCGTGAGAGCATGAGGACGCCGCCCCACGCCGCCCGGCTCGTCACGCCCGCCATGCTGATGGTCGGGCTCGTGCTCGCCACCGTGCCCCTGTGGATCGCCAAGGTCGGGCTCTATCCCTATCTCGGCGTCGAGATCCTGATCTGGTCGCTCTACGCCCTGGCCTTCAACCTGCTGCTCGGCACGGCCGGCCTGCCGTCCTTCGGCCACGGCGCCTATTTCGGAATCGGCGCCTACGCGTTCGGCCTGTTCCAGTTCAACGTCGCCGCCAACCTCTGGCTCTGCCTCGGGGCGGCGTGTCTGGCGGCCGCCGCCGCGGGCGGCCTCGTGTCGCTCTTCATCTCCCACCGGCGCGGCATCTACTACGCCTTCATGACGATCGCCTTCAGCCAGATCTTCTGGGTGCTGGCCGTCAAGACGCACTCGGTCACCGGCGGCGAGGACGGGCTCCTCAAGATCGCCCGCCTGCCCGCCGATTTCGGCGTCGCCGCGATCGACCTGACGAGCAACACGGCGCTCTACTACTTCGTCCTCGTCGTCTTCATGCTGGGCGTCGTCGGGCTGTGGCGGCTGACGCACTCCCCCTTCGGCCGCGTCCTCTCGGCCATCCGCCAGAGCGAAACGCGGGCGGCGCATCTGGGCTACCCCGTCCGCCGCTACAAGATGGCGGTGTTCACGCTCTCGGCGGCGCTCTCGGGGCTCGCCGGCGGGCTGTTCGCGATGGCGCAGAACTCGGCCTTCCCCGACGTGATGAGCCTGCACTATTCCGGCATCGTCGTCATGATGGTGCTGGTCGGCGGCGGCCTCGTCTCGTTCTGGGGACCGGTCGTGGGCGTCGTGGTCTACCTCATCGCCCGCGACGTCATCGGCGCCGTCACGAACGCCTGGATGCTCTGGTTCGGGCTCCTGTTCGTCGCGATCGTGCTGTTCAAGCCGGAGGGGATCGCAGGCGCCGTGCAATCGGGGCGGGCCGCCCTCGCGCCGAAGCTCCGGCGCCGCTCGCCGCCGCTCGCCGCCGCGGAGCGGGGCTGACCATGGCGATGCTCGAAGCCCGCGACATCCACGTGCGGTTCGGCGACCGCGTCGTGCTCGAGGACATCAGCCTGGCGGTGGAGCCGGGCGAGTTTCACGGGATCATGGGTCCGAACGGGGCCGGCAAGACCACCTTCTTCAACGTCCTGACGGGCCGGGTGAGGCCGAGCCGCGGCACGGTCCGGATCGGCGGCGAGGACGTCACCGGGCTCAGTCCTCACGCGATCGCGGCGCGAGGCGTGGCGCGCTCCTTTCAGATCATGACCCTGTTCGACGAGTTCACGGCGCGCGAAAACGTCGAGGTCGCGCTGCCCGAGTTCCGGGCGCGCGGCTTCGACGGCCGCCGCGCCGCGGTCGGCGACCCCGCCTTCGCGGCGGCCGCGCGCGCCGTCCTGGCCGAGGTCGGCTTGGCCGAGAAGGCCGAGACGGTCGCCAAGGACCTGCCCTATGGCGACCGGCGCGCGCTGGAGATCGCCGTCGCGCTGGCCCAGCGCCCGCGCGTGCTCTGCCTCGACGAGCCTACCTCCGGCCTCGGCCTGGACGGCGTGACGCGGCTCGCGGCCCTCGTCGCGGGCCTCAAGGGGCGGCTCTCGATCGTCGCGGTCGAGCACGACATGGAGTTCCTGTTCGGCCTCGCCGACCGCATCTCCGTGATCCACTGGGGCCAGGTCGTCGCGCACGGGCTGCCGGCGGAGCTGCGCGCGAATCCCTGGGTGCGGCGCTCCAACCTCGGACGGCTGCAATGACCGCGCCGGCCGTCGCCGCGGGGCCCGCGACCCCGATCGTCCCGGCTGCCGCGCCGCTGCTCAGCGTCGAGGGCATCTACACGTCCTATGGCGAGACGCAGGTCCTGTTCGACGTCTCGCTCTCGGTCGGATCCGGCGAGGTGCTGGCGCTGCTCGGGCCGAACGGCGCCGGCAAGACCACCACGCTCCGCTCGATCCTCGGCCTGACCCGCCCGAAGCGCGGCCGCATCGTCTTCGGCGGCGAGGACGTGACCGCGTGGCCGACTCACCGCATCGCCCGCGCCGGGATCGGCTGGGTGCCGGACGACCGCCGGCTCTGCCCGACGCTCACGGTCGCCGACAACCTGGCGATCGCGCGGAAGCGCACGCGCTACCGCTCCTGGACCGTCCGCGACGTCTGCGCGATCTTCTCGCCGGTCGAACTGCTGATGCGCCGGGAGGCCGAGAACCTGTCGGGCGGCGAGATGCAGATGGTCGCGATCTCCCGCGCCCTCCTCGGCTCGCCCGGCCTCGTCCTCTTCGACGAGCCGAGCCAGGGCCTCGCGCCCAAGATCGTCGCCGACGTGCTGGCGACCATCCGGCGGCTCAAGGACGAGGGCGTGGCCGCGATCGTCGTCGAGCAGAACGCCGCCATCGCGCTGTCGGTCGCGGACCACGCCGCCGTGCTCGATCGCGGCCGCGTCGCATGGGCCGGCCCGGCCGGGGCGCTGCGCGACGACCCCGCGCTCCGGCGCCGGCTGCTCGGAGCTTGAGATGGCTGATCCCCTCCTCGTCCTGGACGGCCTCAGGAAGGTCTACACCCGCGGCCTCGTCGTGCGCCGGCCGACCTTCACCCTCTCGGCCGAGCTCACATTCGCGGGCAGCGAGATCGTCGGCGTCGTCGGTCCGAACGGAGCCGGCAAGACGACCCTGTTCGAGATGATCACCGGCTCGAACGCGCCGACGGCCGGGCGCGTGCTGGTGGCAGGCGCCGACATCCACCGCGTCAAGTACCGCGAGCGCGACCGGCTCGCGATCCACTACCATCAATCCTATCAGGTCCGCTCGTTCGCCAGGCGCGTGCCCTCGGTCCTGCTCGCCCCCTCGCCGACCGCCAAGCCGATCCTGCACCTCTTCGACGAGCCGCAGTTCAATACGCAGGACGGCTACATCGGCTTCATGCTCGACTTCTTCCGCAAGCTGCGTGCGGAGGGAAAGCTCGTCTTCGTCTGCCTGCACCCGACCGCCCGCTACCATCTCGAGATCCTGAAGGAGATCGCCGAGAGCTTCCTCCTCGTCCACGGCGGCGTGGCGACCCGGAAGCCGAGCTTTGCCGAACTCGTGGGCGACGAGCGCGTGCGCGGCTATCTCGGACCCGAGATGACGCGCGATGCGGAGGCGCTCGCATGACCGGCAGGGCCAACCGCGACAGGACGATGCGCGACGCGGAGGCGCTCGCATGACCGCCGGGGCGAACCGCGGCGAATTGCGGGCCGGCCTTGTCGGGGCCGGGATGATCAGCCTCTATCACCTGCGCGCCTGGCAGGCCGTCGCGGGAGCGCGGATCGTCGCCATCTGCGACGTCGACGAGGGCAGGGCGAGGGCGCGCGCCGCTGAGTTCGGCATCGAGCGCGTCTATTCCGACCCAGCGCGGATGTTCGCTGAGGGCGGTTTCGAGCTCGTCGACATCGCGGCTTCGGTCGACGCGCATGCGCCGCTGACCCGGCTCGCCGCCGATCACGGCGTCCACGTCCTGCTGCAGAAGCCGATGACCCGGACGGTCGCGCAGGCCGAGGCGCTGGTCGCGGCGGTAGGCGAGCGCGTGCGCTTCATGGTGCACGAGAACTACCGCTTCCGGCCGCACTACATGACGGTCCGGCGCTGGATGGACGAGGGCCGCATCGGCACGCCGCGCCATGCCGCGATGGCGGTGCGCGGGTCCGGCCTGTGCTCCCTCGACGGCGAAACGCCGTTTCTGGTCAAGCGCCAGCCCTATCTCCTGGATTTCGAGCGCAATCTCGTCTTCGAGACGATGATCCACCACCTCGACGTGCTGCGCCTGCTCGTCGGCCCGCTCCGGGTCGTGGCGGCCCGGTTGAACCGGCTCGCTTCCGGACTGCCCGGCGAGGACACGGCCTCGATCCTGATGGAGGGACCCGGCGGCCTCATCGCCACCGCCGACGGCTGCATCTGCGCGCCCGGCTACCCGCCGCTGCACGGCGACCGGCTCGAGATCGTCGGCACGCGGGCGACTGCCGTGATGGATTACGACCGCGTGTTCCTGGTCGGGCAGGAGGCCGCGGCCGAGACGGTCGACCTGCTCGGCCGCTACCAGGAATGCTTCGACCGCACGATCCGGCTCTTCGTCGAAGGGGTTCGGGACGGCACCCCGTTCGAGACCGACCGGCTCGACAACCTCGAGACGATGCGGCTCATGGAGAGCGTCTACGACGCGGCCGGCGTGGCGGTGCGCGGATGAGACCTCCGGACGCCACGGCGAGCCTGACCCCGCGCGTCGATCTCGCGGCACTCGATGGGCTCTTCAGCGTCCAGGGCCGGCGCGTCTTCGTGCCCGGCGGCTACGGGGCGCTCGGCGAGGCGATCTCGTGGGGCTTCGCCCGGCATGGCGCGGCCGTCGCGATCGCCGGGCCGTCCCTCGCCAAGGCGGAGCGGCTCGCGGCCGACATCCGCGAAGCCGGAGGCGACGCCCGCGCCTTCCGGATCGACGCGCGCTCGACCGCCTCGATCGCGGGCACGACGCGTGCGGTGGCCGGAGAGCTCGGCGGGATCGACATTCTCGTCAATTGCGTCGGCATCCAGCGCGAGCAATCGCTCCTCGACGTCACCGAGGAGGTGTTCGACGAGGTCTATGCGACCAACCTCAAGTCGGCGATGTTCCTCGCGCAGGCGGTGGCGCAGCTCCAGATCGAGGCAGGCCGAGGGGGCCGGCACATCCATCTTTTGTCCGTGCGCTCCCACCTGGCGCTGCGGGGCCGCGGCTACTCGGCTTACTGCGCCTCGAAGGGCGGGCTGCTGATGCTGGTGAAGCAGCACGCCATGGAGCTCGCGCCGCACAACATCACGGTGAACGGCGTCGCCCCCACCTTCATCCAGTCCGACCGCATCCGGCCTCATCTGGAACGGGCTGCGTTCCGCGATTTCATCCTGCAGCGCAATCCGCTCAACCGCATCGGCGAACCCGTCGAGGTGGTCGGCCCCGTGATCGCCCTCGCGGCCTCGGCGGGGAGCTACGTCACCGGCCAGGTGCTCTACGTCGACGGGGGCGTGACGGCGAGCCAATGACCGAAAGCCGTCGAGGGCCGCGGACGTCAGGTCCCGATCTCTTCGGCCAGGCTGCCCAACGCGGTCCGTGGGTTGCCGGAGCGTCGTGCCCGAACAGGCTGCCCGAGCGGTTCACTCACGGGCCGAGGCAGTCCCCGGCCCGGCAGCGAGAGCCCGGCCCCTCACGAGCACACGGCCATCCACCAGCACGTCCCGGATCGACCGGACGCTGGCGGCGTAGAGCACGTTGGAGGCCAGGTCGTGCGCGGGCATCATCTCGGGCTGGTCGAGGTCGATGACCACGAGATCGGCGCGCTTGCCGACCTCGACGCTTCCGACGAGGTGATCGATCCCGAGCACGCGGGCGCCCTCGATCGTCAGCATCCGGATCATCTGTCCCACCGGCAGCACCGTCGGATCGTCCGCGAGCATCTTGCCCACGAGGGCAGCCAGCCGGGCCTCGACGATCATGTCGTTGCTGTTGTTCGTCGCCGTCCAGTCGGTGCCGAGGCCGACGGGCACGCGGCCCACGAAGCGGTGGATCGGAAGCGTGCGGGCCTCGATCTTGAGGTTGCTCGCCGGGCAATGGGCGATCGCGGTCCCGTCCTCGATCCAGCCCTCCATCTCCGCGTCGCTCAGGTAGATCGCGTGCGCGGCGACGACGTCGGGCCCCGTGAGGCCCGCCGCGCGCAGGCACGCGAGCGCGCCGGCATGGCCGCGCTCGCGCACGCGCTCGACCTCGAGCTCGTTCTGGGCCACGTGGATGAAGACGCGCCCGCCGAGATCCCGCGCCCGTGCGGCGCAGCGCGCGAGCAGCGCGTCGGAGCAGCTGTCGAGCGCATGCGGCGCGAGCCCCGCGAAGACGCGGCGCGACGGATCCGTGCCGTAGCGGGCGAGAACGCGCTCCGAGGCCTCCCAGCCCTCGCTGCCGCGCGCGTCGGTGATCGTTTCGCCCACGACGGCGCGAAGTCCGCTCTCCTCGATGATCGGAGCCCAGGTCTCCATGCCGGCGAGGCGGTCGGCGATGCAGGTGACGCCGTTGAGGAGGTACTCGGCGCAGGCTCCGCGCAGGGAACGGGCGTAGTCCTCGGGCGTGAAGCGCTCCTGGCCCGGCACCCGGTAGGCGTTCGCCCAGAAGGCGCGCGGGAGATCGTCGGACAGGCCGCGGAACAGGGCCGTGGCGGCATGGGTGTGGACGTTGACGAAGCCCGGCATCACGAGGGCGCGCGTGCAGTCGAGCGTCTCGTCGCCGGCCCGTGCGAGCGTGCCGGCCGGGCCGATCGCCGCGATCGCGCCGTCCTCGATCCGGATGTCGCGGCCGGCGAGGACCCGGTTCTCCCGGTCGACCGTCAGGACCGCGGCATTGTGCAGGACGAGGGCCATGGGGGTCGAGCCTTGCGGGTGGCGGCGGAGGGCGTGCCGCACGATCCCAGCCCGCGCCGCGGCCGGCAAGTCCCTGTCGCGGGTGTGCTAAAAAAGGCAGCACTCAGCCCGAAATTTAGTTCTATCGAGAACACCCCACCCTATGGTGTGATCCGTATCGCTCGGCAGCGACGGGCCGGAGTTCCGCCCGTGACAGCGCTTTCACAGCGGGGACACGCCTATGGCCATTGATCGTCGATCTCTCCTGAAATCGGGCGCGGCCGTTGCCGGCGCCTCCCTCCTCGGCCCCCTCGTGAGCATCGAGGCCTCGGCCCAGGCGAAGCCTGTCGTGAACCTGCAGCTCGGCTGGCTGCTCTCGGGCAACCAGCTCGGCGAGGTCTGCGCCAAGCATCTCGGCCTCTACGAGGCCGAAGGCATCGAGATGAAGTTCCAGGCTGGCGGCCCCAACATCGACGGCGTCGCCATCGTGGCGTCCGGGCGCCACGAGGTCGGCCAGGTGTCGTCGAGCCCATCGCTCATGCTCGCGGCCTCGCAGGACCTGCCGATCCGCTGCTTCGCGGTCGGCGCCCAGGAGCACCCCTACACGTTCTTCTCGCTGAAGAAGAACCCGGTGCGCGAGCCCAAGGACTTCGTGGGCAAGAAGGTCGGCATCCAGGCGACCGGCGTCATCCTGCTGCGCGCCCTTCTCGCCAAGAACAACATTCCCGAGAAGGACGTCCAGATCGTCACCATCGGGGCCGACATGGCGCCGCTCCTGACCGGCCAGGTCGACGTGGTGACGGGCTGGCTCACCAACACGACGGCGCTCAAGGTGCTGGGCGACCAGCGCGTCGACATGCGCCTGTGGGACGCCGGCGTGAAGCTCTATCCGCTGCCCTACTACGCCACCAACGACACCCTGCAGAAGAAGGGCGACGTGCTCGCGAAGTTCCTGCGCGCCACCGGCAAGGGCTGGGCCCACGCCCATGCCAACCGCGACCAGGCCGTGGACTTCCTCGTCAAGGAGTTCCCGAACCTCAACGCCAAGGACGAGCGCGAGGCCGCGGACGTGATGCTCAAGTTCGCGTTCTCGAACAGCACCGCGGCGGAAGGCTGGGGCACCATGGATCCCAAGATCTGGCAGGAGCAGATCGACCTCTACGCGCAGCTCAACCAGTTCTCGAAGCGGGTGCCGAAGCTCGAGGAGGTCATCACGCTCGACATCCTCAAGGCGACGTCCGACACCCGTCCGCGCATCGGCTGATCCGGGGCGCGCTCATGCTGGCCCAACGCGAGAGAACGGCGGCTCCCGTGATCCCCGCGAGCGCGGGGAGCGGGCACGCGGTCGAGTGCCAGAACGTGACGGTGCGCTTCGTCACGGAACGGCGCACCGTGACGGCGCTCGAGAACGTGACGTTCTCGGTCGAGGAGGGCGGGTTCCTGAGCCTCCTCGGGCCGTCGGGCTGCGGCAAGTCCACGCTGCTCCGCGTGGTCGCGGACCTCATCCCGCCGAGCTCGGGCACGGTGTCGGTGCTCGGCGTCTCGCCCGAGCAGGCGCGCCGCGACCGGGCGCTCGGCTTCGTGTTCCAGGACGCGGCGCTGCTGCCCTGGCGCACGGCGCTCCAGAACGTGGAGCTGCCGCTCGAGGTCGGCGGGCGGCGCAGCCTTCCGGCCGGCGCCCCGACCCCGCGCGAGCTCCTCAAGCTCGTGGGGCTCGAGGGCTGGGAGAACAACTTCCCGCACGAATTGTCGGGCGGCATGCGCCAGCGCGTCGCGATCGCGAGGGCGCTCCTCGGCGGCCCGCGGCTCCTCCTCATGGACGAGCCGTTCGGGGCGCTCGACGAGATCACCCGCGACCGCCTGAACGAGGAGCTGCGCCGGATCTGGCAGCAGACCGGCACCACGATCCTGTTCGTCACCCATTCGGTCTACGAGGCGACGTTCCTGGGCCAGCAGGTGCTCGTGCTCGCCGCCAATCCGGGCCGCGTCAGCAGCCTCGTGAGCGTGGATCTTCCGGAAGACCGGGACCTGTCGATCCGCGAGACGCCCGCCTTCGCGGCGCTCGCGGTGCGGCTCAGGGCAGCGCTGGGAGGACATTGATGGCGAGATCCGTGCAGGCCGCAGGCCGCTGCGGGACCCGCGCCCTCGCGCATGAGCGGGGAGGACGCTGATGGCGGCCCTGGTGCAGACCATCGACCTGTCGAGCGTCGAGGCCGCGGAGGCCGAATTTCTCCGCGCGCAGGAGCGCATCCGCTGGCGCCGGCGCCTGCTGCCGGTCATCGGCATCGCGGCCGCGCTCGCGGCGTGGGCGGCGCTCGTCTACGTCTTCAAGGTGCCGCCCTTCGTGGCGCCCTCGCCCCAGCTCGTCGCCTACACGCTCTACAGCAAGTTCGGGCTGCTGATGACGAACCTGTGGCCGACCGCGGTGCAGGCGATCCTCGGCTTTCTGCTGGGCAACTTCGCCGCGATCGCGATCGCGACCGTGTTCGTGCACAAGAAGACCATGGAGGAAGCGTTCTTCCCCCTCGTGGTGCTGGTCAACACGATTCCCGTCGTCGCCAAGGCTCCGATCCTGGTGCTGCTGCTCGGCAACGGCATGGAGCCCAAGATCGCGATCGCGGCGCTGATCTGCTTCTTCCCGACCCTCGTCAACATGGTGCGCGGCCTCGAATCCGTGAACCCGCAGGCCATGGAGCTCATGCGGGTGCTCTCGGCCTCGAAGCGCGAGGTGTTCTTCAAGCTCAGGCTGCAGAACTCGATCCCCTACCTGTTCTCGGCCCTCAAGATCGCGGCCTCGACCGCCGTGATCGGCTCGATCGTGGGCGAGTGGATCGGCTCCACGGTCGGGATCGGGGCGCTGATCATCCAGGCCACCTACAACTTCGACTCCGCCCTCCTCTACGCCACCGTGATCGTGGGCTCGACCTTCTCGGTCCTGTTCTTCCTTGCAATCACCGTAGTGGAGCGCCTCGTCGTCCGCTGGAACCCGCCCGTCGTGGCCTGACTGCGACGCATCCGACCGGAAATCCCGCCCGTCGCGGCTCCGGCCCGACGCGCGACCTTGGAGACCGACATGCACAGCACGCGAATCCTGGAGGGGCCGGGCTCCGCCCCCGTCGTGACCCGTTCCGACGTGGTCGTCGTGGGCGGCGGCCCGGCGGGCTTCTCGGCCGCGGTCGCCGCGCGCCGCGAGGGCGCCAGCGTCACGCTCCTCGAGCGCTATCCTTATCTGGGCGGCCTCGCCTCCGGGGGCATGGTGCTCGTCCTCGACGACATGCACAACGGCGCCGAGGTGACGGTCACGGGCCTCTGCATGGAGATGATCGAGCGCATGGAGCGGGTCGGGGCCTGCGTGTTCCCGCCGCCCGAGGAGCGCGTCGCGAGCTGGGACGCCTACTGGAAATGGGCGCGCTGGGGTGTGTTCGACTTCCGCGCCCAGACCAAGCCGGCGCCGATCGTGATGGCCGCGGCGTTCGACCCCGATGGCTGGAAGCGGGTCTCGAACGAGATGATCACGGAGGCCGGCGTCGACGTGCGGCTGCATTCCTGGTTCGCGGAGGCGATCGTGCAGGACGGGCGCATCCGCGGCGTCGTGTGCGAGACCAAGGCCGGCCGCCAGGCCGTCATGGGCGACGTGGTGATCGACACCACCGGCGACCTCGACGTGGCCGCGGCCGCAGGCGCCCGCTTCACGGAAGGCTCCTACATCCTCACCACCGTGTTCCGCCTCGGCGGCGTCGACACCGAGACGGCCGAGCGCTTCCGCCGCGACGAGCCGGAGGCCTTCGCCACGGTCGACCGTCAGGCCAAGCGCGTGATGGGCGGCTCCTGGGACCTGTGGTGGCTCAAGACGCCGCTGCCCGGGATCGTGTGGTGCAACTGCCCGCACATGACCGGCCTCGACGGCCTGAAGGTGGAGGACATCACCAAGGCGGATTTCGAGGGCCGCCGGCGCATCTACGCCCTCGTCGACTTCGTGCGCGCCCATATGCCCGGCTTCGGGCGCTGCTTCGTGGTCGACGTGGCGCCCCAGCTCGGCGTGCGCCAGACGCGCCTGCTGGAGGGCGAGTACGTGGTCACCAAGGACGACGTGCAGGACCGCGTGCACTTCGCCGACACGGTGGCGCGGGGCCGCGACTACTACACGCCCTGGCGCTCGATGCTGCCGCGCGAGGTCGACGGCCTCATCGTGGCGGGGCGCCACTATTCCGCGACCGAATCGGCCCAGAAGATGTCGCGCGAGATCCCGCCCTGCATGTCGATGGGCCAATCGGCCGGCGTCGCGGCGGCGCTCGCGGTCTCGCGCGGCGTGAGCCCGCGCCGGGTCGACGCGCGCTCGATCTGCGAGCGCGTGCGCGCCCAAGGCGGCGACCCCGGCGACATCCCCTCCCCCAACGCCAAGATCATGGAGCAGGCCGCGTGAGCGCCCCCGAGATCAATGATCTGCCGCTCGCCGGCACCACAATGGGAGAAGGCCGCGTGAGCGCCCCCGACATTCAAGACCTGCCGACCCAAGACCTGCCGCTCGCCGGCATCCGCGTCGTCGACTTCACCCAGGTCATGATGGGGCCCGTGGCGACCCAGGTGCTCGCCGATTACGGTGCCGACGTGGTCAAGATCGAGCGGCCCGGCGCGGGCGACCTGTCGCGCACCGCCTTCCCGAACGATCCCGCCGGGCTCGTGGGTCCGGTCTATTGCTCGCTCAACCGCAACAAGCGCTCGATCGTGCTCGACCTCCGGCGCGAGGACGCGCGCGAGGCGGTGCGCCGGCTCGTCGCGGCGTCCGACGTGGTGGTCAACAATTTCCGCGCCGGCGTGATGGAGCGCATGGGCTTCGGCTACGAGGAGCTCAAGGCCATCAATCCCGGCATCATCTACGCGGTCGGCACGGGCTTCGGCCTCACCGGCCCCTACGCCCACAAGGGTGGGCAGGACGTGCTCGCGCAAGCCATGAGCGGCGTGATGGCGCGTCGCTCCGACGAGAGCCTGCCGCTCTCGATCTACTCGACCACCTTCGCGGATTATTCCGCCGGCATGCACCTCGTCCAGGGCGTGCTGCTCGCGCTCCTTCAGCGGCAGAAGACCGGGCGCGGGCAGATGATCAGCGTCTCGCTCCTCGATTCCATGCTCGCGGCGCAGACGCAGGAAGCGGCCGCCCAGCTGATGCGCGGGCGCGAGGTCAACTGGGGCGCCATGCCGCTCACCGGCGTGTTCGAGACCTCGGACGGCGCGCTCGTGATGGTCGGCGCCTTCAAGGCGAACCCGCTCCAGGACATCGGCGTCGCCCTCGGCCTCGGCGACGTCCATCTCGACCCGCGCTTCTCGAGCTTCGCGCTCCAGGTCGAGAACAAGGCCGCGCTGCAGGCGATCTTTCGCGAACGGTTCCGCACCGACACCACCGCGCACTGGCTCGGGCGCCTGGAAGAGCAGGACCTGCTCTGCGCGCCGGTGCGCACGCTCGGGCAGGCGCTCGCCGACGAACAGACCGCGATCAACGGCATGATCCTGGAGGCCGACGGGGTCGCCGAGCGCGTGCGCGTCGTGGGCTCGCCGATCCACCTCCAGGACGCGCCGGTGCGGATCCGGATCCCGCCCGCGGGGCTCGGGCAGCACACCGACGAGGTGCTGGCGGAACTCGGCATCCTGCCGAAGGAGAACGCGGCCTGATGAGCGTGCGCTTCGAGGTCGCCGACCACGTCGCCCGGGTCACCATCGACCGCCCGGAGGTCCTGAACGCCGTCGACGCCGCGACGGAGGCCGAGCTCCAGCGGATCTGGGCCGCGATCGAGGCCGACCGCGACGTCCGCCTCGTGATCCTCACGGGCGCGGGCGAGCGCGCCTTCTGCGCCGGCGCCGACATGAAGGGCGGCAGCGGCGCGTCGGGCGTCGAGTACTGGGCCATGGAGCGGCCGGGCGGCTTCGGCGGCATTGCGCTGCGCGAGACCCTCGACGTGCCCGTGATCGCCCGCGTCAACGGCCACGCCATGGGCGGCGGCTTCGAGATGGTGCTCGGCTGCGACATCGTGATCGCGGCCGAGGAGGCGAGCTTCGCGCTGCCCGAGGCGCGGGTCGGGCGCATGCCCCTCGACGGCGGCATGACCCTGCTCCAGCGCCAGATCCCGTTCCGCCAGGCGATGGGGATCCTGCTCACCGGGCGCCGCGTGCCCGCGCGCGAGGCGCACGCAATGGGGCTCGTCAACGAGGTGGTGCCGCGCGCCGGGCTCGACGCCGCGGTCGAACGCTGGGCCGCCGAGGTCCTCGCCTGCGCGCCGCTCTCGGTCCGGGCGATCAAGCAGGTGGTGCGCCGCACCGCGCACATGACCGCGCGGGAGGCGCAGGCCGCCCGCCTGCCCGCCCTCGTCGAGGCGCTGCGCTCGGCGGATTCGCAGGAAGGCGTGCGGGCCTTCGTGGAGAAGCGCAGGCCCGTCTGGACCGGGCGATAGGCGGCGCGCTGGCGAGGAAGCGGGAGGAACGTGGTGTCCTACGTGATCACGTAAGGCGGCGCGTCGGCGGGAAGCGGGAGGAACGCGGTGCCCTACGTGATCACGGACGCCTGCATCGACGTGAAGGACAAGGGCTGCCTCAAGGCCTGTCCGGTGGACTGCATCTACGAGGGCGGGCGCAGCCTCTACATCCAGCCGGACGAATGCATCGATTGCGGCCTGTGCGAGACGATCTGCCCGGTCGCGGCGATCTACGCCGACGACCGGCTGCCCGCGGCGCTGGCGCCGTTCGTCGCCGTCAACCGCGACTTCTTCGGGCCCGGGGTCACGGGCTGGGGCTCGCCAGGCGGCGCCGATCCGCGTTACACCACGGCTCAGGACCACCCCGTCGTCGCCGCCTGGCCGCCCCGGTCCGCGGCCGTCGAGTGAGCCTTGCACGCCGCCGCCCTGAACTATTTTCGTGAGGTCGTGAGAACCGGGTCCGTGCGCAAGGCCGCGGCCGTTCTCAACGTGGCCTCGAGTGCCGTGAATCGGCAGATCCTGAAGCTCGAGACGGAGTTCGGCGCCCGCCTGTTCGACCGGCAGCCCTCCGGCATGCGGCTGACCCTCGCGGGCGAGCTGCTCCTACGTCACGTCGCGGCGACCCTGCACGATTTCGACCGCGTCCGCGCCGAGATCGACGACCTGAAGGCGGCCCGGTCCGGCCATGTCTCGATCGCGGCGATGGACTCGCTCCTCGTGGATTTCCTGCCGCGCGCGATCGACCGCTTCCGGCTCGAATTTCCAGCGGTGAGCTATACGGTCCTGAGCATCCAGCCCACGGACGTGCCGCAGCAGGTCGCGGACGGCCTCGCGGATTTCGGCTTCACCTTCGTGAGCCAGGTTCCGCCCTCGGTGCATTTCGAAGCCGAGATCCCGGCTCCGATCGGCGTCGTCATGCCGGCCGAACACCCCCTGGCGCTTCAGGCCTCCGTCGATTTCGACGCGGTCCGGCGCTTCCCCCTGCTCGCGCAGTCGGACCCCCTCCCTCGCTCCGCCGACATCGACCCCGACTTCGCCAGGTTCCGGGCGGAGTTCCGGCCGAAGCTCGTCTCCAACTCGATCCAGATGCTGAAAGTGGGCTTGCGCCTGAACCAGGGCATCGCCTTCTTCACCCGCCTGGGATTCCTTCAGGAAATCGAGAGCGGCGAGCTGGCCTGGCGTCCGTTCAAGTCGCCAGCGATCAACCAGTTGAAGCTCGGAATGCTCACCCCTTCGAGCCGATCGCTCAGTCCCCCGGCACAGCAGCTCGCCCGGAGTCTGGCCGAAGATCTGCGCCGCTTCGCAGGGCCGTGACGCCGGGCGCGACCTGTGCCGGCGCCTGCCGGCATGCCGTCCCTGGCGGCCCGCTCCAGGCGCAAAGGCCCGCGCTCCCGTTCCCGCCATCCTCCTCTCCCGCGAAAGCCTGCGCCACCATGATCGACATCCTCATCCTGGCCGACGACCTGTCCGGCGCGGCCGATTGCGCGAGCGCGTGCCTGCGGGACGGCCGGTCCCCGCTGGTGCTGATCGACCCCCTCGCCGATCCGGGCGACGCCGCCGTGGTCGCCGTCGACGTCGACTCCCGGGCCAGGCCCGCGCCGGAGGCCGGCACCGCCATGGCGGCGCAGGTCCGGCGCCTGTTCAGACCCGAGACCCGCATCCTCTACCAGAAGATGGATTCGACCCTGCGCGGCAACTGGGCCCGGGAGACCGCCGGCGTGCTCGAGGCCCTGGCCGCGACCGGCGGATACCGGCCGCTCGCGATCGCGGCGCCTGCCTTCCCGGCGGCAGGCCGCACCCTCGTGGACGGGCGCAGCCTCCTGAACGGCACCCCGCTCGAGGCGACGGAAACGTGGGAACGGGAGAGCCGGATGCGGGAGGGATCGACGCCGGCCGCTCCCGCCGCCCGGCTCGCCGCGGAGGGGCTTCGTGTCGCGCAGGCTTCCCTCGGCGACGTCCGCTCCGGGCCGGACCGGCTGTCCGCGCTCTTCGCCGGCGCGGGCGCGGCCGGAGCCGACGTCGTCGTCTGCGACGCGCAGACCGACGCCGATCTCGCCGCGATCGCCGGGGCGGCTCTCGCGCTCGTGCCGGTGCCGCTCTGCGTCGGGTCGGCCGGCCTCATGCGTGCCCTCGCGGGCGGATCGGAGCGCGCGGCCGCGCCGCCGGCGCGCCGCCACGCGGCCCGGGCCGGGCCCGTGCTGATCGCCGTCGGCAGCGCGTCGCAGGTGTCACACGGGCAGGTTCGGACGCTCGTCGACGCCCGAGGGATGACGGCGATCGGGATCGCGCCCGCGGCCCTTCGCGGCGGCGCGTCGAGTCCGCTCCGCTCCGTCTCGGAGAGGATCGACGCCGCTTTGGACGCCGGCCGGGACCTCGTCGTGGCGATCGACGGGCGCGAGGGCGTCGACCTGCGGGGAGGCCCGGCGCTTTCGGCCGCCCTGGCCGACCTCGTCGCGCCGCGGCTGCCCCGCCTCGGCGGATTGATCGCGACCGGCGGCGAGACGGCGCGGGCGATCCTGACCCGGTCAGGCGTCCCCGGGCTGCGGATCCGCGGCGAGGTCGAACCCGGCGTTCCCGTCTCGTCCGCCGAAGGCGCGTCCGGGCTGGCGGTCATCACCAAGGCGGGGGCGTTCGGCGATTCGATGACCCTGGTCCGGTGCCTCGACATCATCCGCGGCGTGCACGGGAACGCCTGAGGTCCGGCTCCGGCGCATCGATGCCGCTCACGGCGGCGACAGGGCTTCCCGCGATCCCACCGGGCATCCGCGGCCGTAGCGTCGGGTCCCGGGCGGCGCTAAGGACGGAGCAGCGTTGCGGTGAGAAGGAGTTGCGCATGGCGAGGCCGATCGTTGCGATCACCATGGGGGATGCGGCAGGCGTCGGCCCCGAGATCATCATGAAGGCCCTCGCCCACGGCACCGTCTACGAGCGCAGCCGTCCCCTGGTCGTCGGCGACGCCGAGCGGCTGCGGGCGGCGGGCCGGATCGCCGGCGTGCCGCTTCAGGTCCAAGCGATCGCGGAGCCCGGTGACGGAGCGTTCCGTCACGGGACGGTGGATTGCATCGACCTGGCCCTGATCCCCGCAGACCTCCCCTGGGGCCGCCTGTCTCCGATCGCGGGCGATGCCGCCTTCCGCTACATCGAGCGGGCGGTGGCGCTCGCCTCGTCCGGCGCCGCGGACGCGATCTGCACGGCTCCCCTCAACAAGGAGGCGCTCCACGCCGGCGGGCATATCTATCCCGGCCACACCGAGATCCTGGCGGCGCTGACGGGGACCCCCGAGGTCTCGATGATGCTGATGACGCCGAAGCTGCGCGTGATCCACGTCACGACGCATATCGGCCTCGTCGACGCGATCGCGCGGATCGAGCCGGGCCTCGTCGAGCGCACGATCCTGCGCGGACGGGAGGCGCTGGTCCGGTCCGGCCTGCCGCGGCCGCGGATCGGCGTGTGCGGGATCAACCCGCACGCGGGCGAGCACGGCCTGTTCGGCCGCGGCGAGGAGGAGGAGAAGATCGAGCCGGCCATTCGCGCCCTGCGGGCCCGCGATGTGGACGTGGAGGGGCCGCTGCCGGCCGACACCCTGTTCTTCCGCGCGCAGCGCGGCGACTTCGACCTCGTGGTCGCGATGTACCACGACCAGGGGCACGGGCCCGTCAAGGTCATGGGCATCGAGGAGGGGGTGAACGTCACGGTGGGCCTGCCCGTTGTGCGGACCTCGGTCGACCACGGCACCGCGTTCGACATCGCCGGCACCGGCCGGGCGGACGAGCGCAGCCTGCTGGAGGCCCTGAGCCAAGCCATCATCCTGTCGCCGCGGCGCTGACCGAACGGGCCCGGGCAGGCTGCATCCCCGCCGAGGGGCTCGCAGGGCACGGCCGCGCAAGCAGACGCCGCAGGCGCGCGGCCGCCGTTCGGGAGGTTGCCTTTGGACGGCGCCCGGCACACCGTGGGCGGCCGCGGCGCCAGGGGCCGAGACCCGCGGTCCTGAGTCGCCGCGGGCCGACTTTCGCGCCTGCCTGTGGGAGGAATCGTCCGTGGCCTTTCAGTGCACGACCCCAGCGACCCCAACGGTGCTGGAGGACACCAGCCAGGTCCGCATCACCCGGTGGGACTTTCCGCCCGGCGCCGTGACGGGATGGCACCGGCACGCCTGGCCGTATTTCGTCACCATGGTGACGGACGGGATCCTGCGGGTGCACGACGGGACGTCGGTCGCGGACGTTCCGCTGACCGCAGGCCAGGCCTACACGCGCCCGCCGGGCGTCGAGCACGACGTGATGAACGGCTCCGCCCACCCGATCACCTTCGTCGAGATCGAGGTGAAGGCGCCCCTCGCCCAGGAGCCGGTGCCGCCGCAGGCGGCTCCGGGCGACGCTTCGCGGTAAGGCGCGCCCGGTCGGCCCGGACGGAAGCGCCGCTCTTCCATGCGCCGCATCGCCCGCGACGGGCTCCGGCCGGCGGCCGAAGCCGTCGCCGTGCCCGGCCTCAGATCGTCCAGGCGTCGATCTCCCAGATGGGGCGGCCGCGCACGTCGCCGCCGACCGTCTGGTCGAAGGCCGGGCGAGGCGGGTTCTGGCCCGTCATCTCCCAGGCCTGGCGCGCGGCGTCGGCGCCCAGCCGCACGACGCTCTTGGCCTTGGCGGCGTCGAGCTGAGCCTGGTAGATCGCCTTCGTGGTCGAGAGGCCGACGAGGCTCTTGACGTCGTTCTCGGTGATCCAGGGCCAGCCGCGGCGCTTCCAAAGCACCGTCTCGACCCATGCGGCTTGCGACTCGCGGGTGCCGGGCCAGTTGGCGCCGCCGATATCGATGATCTGCTCCGGGCTCATCTTCGACAGGGTCTCGACCGCGCGCGCATTCGCGACGAGCAGCGCCGTGACGGCCTTCGGGTTCGCCTTCAGGAAGTCCTGCCGCACCACCCACCAGATCCGGTGGGGGTAGTAGGCCTCCGGCGCGAACGGGGTCTTGGCGAAGCTCGCGACCGTGTGGCCCGCCCCCTTGCCCTCGGGACCCTCGTAGGCGGCGCCGGTCTTGCCGTCGTTGCGCATCACGGTCACGAGATCGCCCGCGCGCTCGGCCGCGCCGGCGATCGGATCGAGGCTGAGCACGGCGTCGATGCCGGACTGCGCGCGGCCGAGTTCGGTGAGCGCGTTGATGTTGCGCAGGCCGATGCCGAGCTCCTTGAGGTCCTCGGTGCCGAAATGCGCCTGGCACATGCGCACGAGCACGAGGTGCAGGTCGGAGCCCACGATGGTGAGCACCGTCTTGCCCTTGAGCCCGTCGAGGTTCTTGATCGGCGAGCCGGGCGGGACCTGGAGCGGGAAGGTGTTGCCGCCGCCCGCGATCGCCACCGGGACGGCCGGGTCCGGGCCCGTGAGGGTGCGGATGCACGGCGTCGAGCCCAACATGCCGACCTGGAGCTGGCCCGCCGCGATGCCCTGCAGCATCCGGAGCAGGACCGGGAAGCTCAAGTACTCGGCCTCGATCCCGGCGAGGCCGAGCTCCTGGGCAGCCTTCTCGAACAGCCGCTCCTGCTGCATGCGCAGCACCAGCGCGCCGCCCTCCTGGGCGAGGCCCACGCCGAGGCTGAGCTTCACGGCCTGCGCGAGCGCCGGGAAGGCCTGGAACAGGGGCAGGCCCGCAAGGGCGGCCGCGCCCGTGAGAAGGGTGCGGCGGTTCGGAGTCGGGGTGTTCGTCATCGTGAGGTCCTCCCGTGTGCTTGTTGTCGGCTTTCGGTTCGTCTCTTCCGCCCTGGTGGACGGCCTGCGGATCAGGCTCCCGGTTCGTTCCCCGCGACGGCGCGCACGGCTTCGTCGCGGAGCCCTCAGTTCGTCTCCTCCGCGATGGCGCGCACGGCCTCGTCGCGGATCAGGCTCCAGACATGCTCGACGAGGCGGGTGAAGGCGGGCGAGGTGCGGGCGTCCGTGCGCGGGCGCGGCAGGTCGACCTCCACCACGGCCTTCAGGCGGCCGGGACGGCGGCCGAGCACGACGATGCGGTCGGCGAGCAGCACGGCCTCGTCGATGCCGTGGGTCACGAACAGCACCGTCGGCCGCTCCCCCGTCCCGCCTCCGGCGGCGCTGTCGCCCCACAGGCGCAGGAGCTCGTCCTGGAGGATCATGCGGGTCTGGAGGTCGACGGCGGCGAGCGGCTCGTCCATGAGCCACAGCTCCGGCTCGTTCGCGAGCATCCGGGCGAGCGCGCAGCGCTGGCGCATGCCGCCGGAGAGCTCGTGCGGATAGCGGTGCTCGAAGCCCTCGAGTCCCACGAGGCGGATCAGGTCGCCGGCCCGCTCGCGGCGCCGGGTGCGGTCGACGCCCCGCGCGAAGGGCCCGAACTCCACGTTGCCGAGCACGGTGCGCCAGGGAAACAGGGCGTAGTCCTGGAACATGACGCCGCGCGCGGGCTCGGGCTCGCGGACCTCGCGTCCCTTGAAGCGGACCGTGCCGGTGGTCGGCGCCGCGAAGCCCGCCACGAGGGAGAGCAGGGTGGACTTGCCGCAGCCCGAGGGCCCGACGACGGCGAGGAACTCGCCCCGGCGCACCTGGAGATCGACCCCGCGCAGGGCCTCGATGCTCTCGCCGGTCCGGGTCGAGACGTAGGTCTTTCCGACCCCGGCGATGTCGAGGACCGGGGGCGCTAGCGTCGGCTCCATGGCAGAAGCACTCCCGGCGATGTCGAGGATCGGAGGCGCTAGCGTCGGGTCCATGGCAGAAGCACTCCCTGCGCGTGGCGCAAGCCCGCGTCGATCGCGAAGCTGACGGCGCCGATGACCAGCATGTAGAAGACGAGCGCGTTGACGTCGCGCTGCACGTAGAGCGTTTCGACCATGAGCTGGCCGAGGCCCGCGACGCTGCGCCCGTGGCCCGCGACCTTGATCCCGATGGCGAGCTCCGCCGCGATGATGGAGCCCCAGGCGAAGGCCATGGCGATGCGGGCGCCCGTGAGCACGAGGGGAAGCGTGCTCGGCACGATCACGGAGCGCAGCACGAGGCCCGGCCCGGCGCCGAGCGCACGCGCCGCGTTGACGTGCGCGCGATCGACGAGGCGGGCGGCCTGCGCGGCGTTGACCACGAAGGGGAACACGGCCGCATAGGCTACCACGAAGAGCGCCGCGTCGCCGCGCACCCCGAGCCACAGGATCGCCATCGGGATCCAGGCGATCGGCGCGATGGAGCGCAAGGAATCGGTGATCGGCCGGATCGCCCGGTCGAGGGCGGGAAGGGTGCCGATGGCAAGCCCGAGGGGCACGCCGATGAGCGCGCCGATCCCGAACCCGATCAGCACGCGCCCGAGGCTCCCCGAGAGCGCGGCGAGCGCGGTGCCGTCCGCGATCAGCCGCAGGCCCGCGGCGATCACGCCGGAGGGATAGGGCGCGATCCCCTGCGCCCCGCCCGCCCGCACGCCGATTTCCCAGACGAGCGCCAGCAGCGCGAGGGTCGCCGAGGGAAGCCCGATGCGGAGCGTCCAGGTCACCGCCCGCCTCCCGCATCGGGAGCCCAGGAGAGCAGGCGGGCCTGCAGGAGGCGCAAGGCCGCATCCGCGGCATAGCCCAGGACCCCGATGGCCACGATGGTGGCCATGACCTTGTCCATGGCGAAGAATTCCTGGTGCCAGAGGATGCGCCAGCCGAGCCCCGCTTCGGCGCCCACGAGTTCGCCCGCGACCATGGCCATCCAGCCGACGCCGAGCGACAGCCGTGCGCCCGACATCACCGCGGGCAGCGCCGCCGGCAGCACCACGTGGCTCACGACCAGGCGGCGCGACGCGCCGAGCATGCGGGCCGCCTGGACGAGCCGCGGATCGATCCGGCGGATGCCGTCGAGGGTGTTGACGAAGATCGGGAACAGGCTGGCGTAGAAGATCAGGAAGATCGGCACGCCTTGGCTCACCCCGAACATCAGGATGGCGATCGGGATCCAGGCGATGGCGCTGATCGGGCGCAGGAACTCGACGAGGGGGTCGATCACCGCCTCGAACAGGGGGAACCGCGCCGCCAGCAGGGCGAGGACGAGCCCCGTGAGCGCCCCGAGCCCGTAGCCGGCGCCGAGATGCACGAGGCTCGCGGCGACGTCCTGGGGCAGTTCGTCGACGAGCATCTCCCGCAAGGCCGCCGCGACCGCCAGGGGAGGCGGCAGGATCGTCGCGTTGCCGACGGTCGCGCTCACCCCGTGCCAGACGGCCACCAGCGCCACCAGCCCGCCCAGCGGCGCGAGGGCCCGGCCGATGCCCCGGGCGATCGCCGTCCGCGACCGATCGAGCCGGCGGCGGGGCGGCGCCGCGAGGCCCGCGGGCGCGACGGGGCCGAGGCGGTCCGTGCCCGTCATGCGACCCGCGCCCCCGCGGCGACGTCGACCGCCAGCGACTGCGTCAGCCCCGGATCCAGGGCGATGCCCAGCCCCACGGCGTCAGGCAGGGGCGAGACGCCGGCTTTCGGGACCGGCAGGGCGCCGCCCGCCAGGGCGGCGAACAGCGGGGTCTCGTCGAACTGGACCTCGAGCCGGTCGAGGACCGGGACCGCCGCGCAGACATGGAGGCTGGCCGCATGGCACACGGGCCCGCTCGGGTTGTGGGGCGAGACGGCGACGCCGTGGGCCCGCAGCCGGTCGGCGATCCGCAGCATCTCGTGCAGGCCGCCGACGTACTTCACGTCCGGCATCATGACGTCGTAGGCGCCGGCCTCCAGGAACGGCGCGAAGCCGTCCGTCCGGATGCCTTCCTCGCACCCGGCGAGGCGCATTCCGCGCGCGTTCGCGAGACCCCGCAGGCGCTTGAGGGCGGCGAGGTTGTCCGCCGTCTCGGGCAGCGGGCATTCGACCCAGTACAGGCCGTGCGCCGAGACCGCAGCGATCATCCGGGCCGCCGAAGTCTCGGTGAACCGCCAGTGGCAATCCACCATGAGATCGCGGGACGGCCCGATCGCCTCCCGCACGGCCGCGATGCGCTCGAGGCCGCGTTCAAGGCCGCGGTCGAACACACGGTCCTCCAGGGCCGGCGCAAGCTCGTCGAAAGGCGCGATCTTGAAGGCGTCGTAGCCGTGCGCGAGGGCCCGGCGCGCGCTTGCGGCGAAGCCCGCGGGCGAGCGGTCGAGGGTGCCGCGGTTGATGTTGGCGTAGAGCGGCACGCGCTCGCGGTGCAGGCCACCGAGCGTCTGCGCCAGACGCTCGCCGCGGCTCTGCGCGAGGATGTCCCACAGGGCCTGGTCGAAGGCGGACGCGACCGCCGCCTCCACGAGCGACGCGCAGCCCGTGGTGCGTCCCGTGAGGTCGGGCGCGACCGGCTCGCCGATCCACGCGCCGCGCCAGCGCGCCGCCGTCGCGGCCAATCCGCTCTCCCGCCCGGTGAGCGTGGCCTCGCCGGTTCCGGTGAGCCCGCCAGCGGTGCGCAGCACGATGAACGTCCACAGCGTCTTCGGCGTGACCCGCAGGACATGGACGGCGACGTCGGCGATCACGTCTCCGGTCATGCGGCAGGCTCCGGCGCCGGCGCGGCGGGACGATCCAGCGCCATCACGTCCCCGCTCATGCGGCCGGCTTCCGCGGGGCGGTCCGGCATCGCCACGCTTCCGGTCATGCGATCAGCTCCTGCGGCTGCGCAACGGGAGGATCGGCCGCCATGCGGCCGAGCAGCTCCTGCTTGGCCTTGGTGACATGCGCCCCCATGATCACGGCGGCCGCATCCGCGTCGCCGGCCTCGATCGCCCGCAACAGGTGACGGTGGTCGTTCGCGACGCCCGCGAAGCGCTCCGGTCCGTAGCCGTAGCGGCGCCACAGCGCGGCGATGAGGAGCCAGTGGCGGTCGACGAGCGTGACGGCGTCCGCGTTGTCGGCAGCCTCGTTGATGACCTGATGGAAGGCGCGGTTCGCCTCCAGCACGCCTGCGAAATCAGCGCGCGCGATCCGCGCTTCGAGCTCGTCCTCAAGTTCGGCGAGCCGCCGCAGGTGGCGCAAGGTCCGGCGCTGGGCGGCACGCTTCGTCAGCATGACCTCGATGGCGCTGCGGATCTCGAACAGATTCTCGACGAAGGTGCGGTCGACCGGGCGGACGCGGGCGCCGCGGTTGGGCTCGGTGACGACCAGCCCCTCTCCGCTCAGCTCGCGCAGGGCCTCCCGGATCGGCATATGGCTCACGCCGTAGCGCGAGGCGAGCTCGTCGATCGTCAGGCGTGCGCCGAAAGGCCACGTGCCGGCGACCACGTCGTCGCGGAGCTTCTGGCGGACATCGATCGGACGAGCCACGGCGGGGTTCCGGTTTGATCAAATCTTGTGGCTGCGCAGCAGGTCTGTCAAGTTGAGGTCGTGGTTTTGATCAACTCACCCGCAGAGGACCGTCCCGGTCGGCGGGGCAGAGCGGCTCTGGAAGGTTGCAGCGGCGCCACTCCGTCGGGCTCGGCGGCAGGCTGCTGCATCGGCGGAGCGGACCTGCGGCGCGTGACGGGGAGCCTCACTGGCCGCCCGACCCCGTCTCGCGGGCCATGAGGAGTTCTGACGATGATCTCGGTCGACGTGGCTTCCCCCCTGCCCTGCATCCTCGGCGAGGCGCCCGTGTGGTGCGCGGAGGAGGGGGCGCTCTACTGGGTGGACGTGAGGGCCCCGGCGCTGCACCGCCTCGCGCGCTCCGGCGCGGTGGAGTCCTGGCCGATGCCGGAGCTCTGCGGCGCCCTGGTGCGCACCGGCGACGGGCGCCTCGCGGTCGGGCTCCTCTCCGAGATCATCCTGTTCGACCCCGGGAGCGGCGCCCGCGACACCCTCGTCGCGGTCGAGCCGCGGTCGCTGGGCAACCGCCTGAACGAGGCCAAGTGCGACGCCGCCGGCCGCCTCTGGGTCGGCAGCATGCGCGACTTCGGCGCGGCGACCACAGGGTCCCTGTATCGGGTCGAGGCCGCGGCGGGCGCGCCGACGGCCACCCGCGTCCTGTCCGGCATCACCATCCCGAATGCGCTGGCCTGGAGCCCCGACGGGCGCACGATGTACTTCGCCGATACCGGGGACGGGCGCCTGCGTGCCTACGATTTCGAGGCGGGCGAAGGCCGGCTGGGACCCATGCGGGTCGTCCTCGACGCCGGCGCCGCGCCCGGCAAGCCAGACGGCCTCGCGGTCGACGCGGAGGGCTGCCTCTGGAACGCGCGCTACGGCGCGGGCTGCGTCGTCCGGACGACGCCCGAAGGCCGGGTCGACCAGGTGGTCGCGCTCCCGACCGCACAGCCCACATCCTGCGCCTTCGGCGGGCCGGGCCTCGACACCCTGTTCGTGACGACGGCCAGCCAGCGGCTGACCGAAGCGGAGCGGGCCGAGCAGCCGTTGGCCGGAGCCTTGTTCGCCCTGAAGGCCGGCGTCCGCGGGGCGCCCGTCGCCCCGTTGAGCCGGGGAGCCGATCGCCGGCCGATCGACGGCGCCCGATCCGCCGACCGCTAGAGCATGATCGCTTCGATCCGGAGCGATCATGCTCTATCCTACCAGGCGATCCGACACAGCAGCCGCGACGTCCCGTGCCGGACGTGCCGGATGAGCATTTCGGTGTCCGCGGAGAACGGCGGCGGCTGGTCGATGCGGCGAAGCATGGCGTTCGAGCCCGTGTCTCTGCAGCCCGTGCTGCTGGCGGACGCACCCTTTGCAGGGTCCGTGAGAGACGTCGCCGACGGCTCCATGCGGCAGGCTCGCCGGATGCGGCAGAGGCCATCGTGACGCGCAGCGCCAGGAGGCTTCTGGTTGAGGAAGATCGCCGCATCCTGCCGTGCAGATTGAACACCGCGCTTTCCGCAACCCTTGAGCGCTATTGCGGAGCCCACGGCACGCTCATGTTACGAATCATGGCCGATCTCTTAAAGGTGAATCACCGGGATTACGGCTGGGGCCGGCGTGAGGGGGCAACAGAGCGATGAACCACTTGCTTCGCGGCTTGGACCTTTCGTTCCTCGCAGGTGGCGGAGAAATGGGTGCGCAGATCCGCTCCCGTGATTGGTCCACGACTCCGCTCGGCCCGCCGCACACATGGACGCCGCTGTTCCGGACGTCGCTGAGCATCTTGCTCAAGTCGAAGCACCCCATGTTCCTGGCATGGGGGCCCGAGCTTCTGTACTTCTACAACGATGCCTACCGCCCCCTTCTCGGACCGAGGCATCCCGCCGTTCTCGGCATGCCCTTCGCCGATGCGTCGGCAGACTTAGGGGCCGCGATCCGCCCCCTGATCGACCAGGCCTTGTCCGGAGAAGGCACGTGGTCGGAGGACCTGCCGCTCGTCACGTTCCGCAACGGGCGGGAGGAGATCGCCTCCTTCACCTTCTCCTTCAGCCCCGTCACGGACGAGACCGGCGCGGTCGCAGGCGCGTTCTGCTTGGGAACCGAAACGACGGCCCGTGTGCGGGCAGAAGCGGCGCTGCGAGCCCGCGAACAGCGCCTCCGCTCCGTCCTCGAGCAGGCTCCCGGCTTCATGGCCGTGATGCACGGCCCCGACCACGTCTTCGACATCGCCAACGACGCCTATCAGCGCCTCGTCGGTTCGAGCGACCTCGTGGGAAAGCCCGTCCGGGAAGCCCTGCCGGAGGTCGTCGGGCAGGGCATCATCGGCCTGCTCGATCAGGTCTACGGCACGGGCGAGCACCATACCACGAACGCCACCCGCGTCGTGCGGGATCCGGAGCCCGGCGGAGTTCCTCGGGAGCGTCACGTCACCCTCACGTACCGGCCCCTCCGCGAAGCGGACGGCGCGATCAGCGGAATTCTGGTGCAGGGACATGACATCACGGAGCAAAAGCGGATCGCAGACGCCCGGCACCGACGCGAGCACGTTCCGAACGCCGCGCTGAGGGCGGGCCGCTCCGTCGCCGTCGATCTCGATCTCACGAATGGTCGCTCGACCCGGTCCGACACGGCCTATGAGCTTCTTGGCCTGCACATGGGGTCGCTGAGCGATTTCGTGGACAGAGTCCATCCCGACGATCGAGCGGAGATCAACAGGGCGCTCGAAGGGGCAAGACCGAAAGCGCAGATCGACGGATTAGCTCCCAGCCTTCACCTCGACGGACGGGCGCTGTGGCAGATCGCGTCGGAAGGCCGGAGCGAGGGGCAGGTCCGATACCATCACCCGGACGGACGGACGCTGTGGATCGATGTCCGAATGCAACTCGCCTACGACGCGGCGGGAGAGCCGACTCACATGTTCGGGCTCCTCACAGACATGACCGAGCACAGGAATGCCCGGGATGCGCTTGCCCGGAGCGAGGAGTGGCATCGGCTTCTCGCCGAGCAGGCGACGGATATGATTGTCCGGACGAGTCCGACCGGCATCCGCCAGTACGTCTCTCCTTCGGTTCGTGAGATCCTGGGATATGAACCGCAGGAACTGATCGGCACCGAGGCCAAGGATTACATTCACCCGGACGACGTCGAGGCCGTCCTCGCGGCTCGGGGGGATCTCCTGTCCGGTCGTTCGAAGAACGCGATATTCACGTACCGCCATCGCAACAAGGCCGGAGAGTGGGTGCCGCTCGAATCGAACCGTTGTGTCGTACGCGATCATCGGGGAACTCCGCTGGAGTTCATCTGCTTTTTCCGCGACATCTCCGAGCGTCTGCGCCTGGAGGAGGAACTGCGCCAGTCGCAGAAGATGGAGGCTCTCGGCCAGCTGACCGGGGGAATCGCGCACGACTTCAACAACCTGCTGACTGTCGTCATCGGCAATGCCGAGATCATCGCCGACGACGCCACGGATCCGGAACTGAGAAAGCTCTCCACGACGATCCTGGAAACCGCCGAGCGCGGTGCCGAACTGGTCCAGCACCTGCTGATCTTCGGCCGGCGGCAGACATTGAAGAAAGTCCATCTCAAGCTTGCCGACGTGGTGCAGGGCATGCTCCCCCTTCTGCAGCGCACCTTGGGCGAGAATATCGATCTCGTGACGCAGTTTCACCCCTGCGACCTGTCGGCCCTCACGGACCGGGCTCTTCTCGAAAGCGCCATCATCAATCTGGCCGCAAACGCGCGGGATGCCATGCCGCAAGGGGGCACCCTCACGATCGGCACGGGCCAGAGAGTGGCAGGTCCGGGAGAGGGGCAGATCCCCGGCGGGCACGATGTGGTCTTCGCCACCGTCACCGATACGGGCACCGGCATCAGCCCGGATATCCTGGACCGCGTGTTCGAACCCTTCTTCACCACAAAGGAGGTCGGCAAGGGTTCGGGCCTCGGCCTCTCCATGGTCCATGGCTTTACCAGCCAGTCCGGTGGACACGTCTCGATCGAGAGCAGGCTCGGGAAGGGCACCTCGGTCTCCATCATCCTGCCGGCCGAGGTGAACGATGCCGTTGCCACGGAACCCAGGGCGCCCGTCCCGTCCGTCGGCGGCGGCGAGCGCGTCCTGGTCGTGGAGGACGATCCAGCCGTCCTGGCGTTCCTCGGCGCGCGCCTTTCCGGCTTGGGGTACGAGGTTGTGAGCGTTCCGAATGCCGTGGAGGCACTCGCCTTGCTGGAGCGGGACAAGAACTATCAGCTCCTCCTCACCGACGTCATCCTGCCCAAAGGCATCTCGGGGGTGGAACTCACCCGCGCGGCCCGCAACCTGATGCCCGGCCTGAAGGTTCTCTATACCTCCGGCTATTCGGACGAGATCTTCCGGCAGCAAGGGACCGTGGCGGAGGGTATTCCGCTCCTTCGCAAGCCCTACAGGCGCAAGGAATTGGCCGAGGCGGTGCGCGCTGTGCTCGGCAGCCCTGCGCCGGGAGAGGTTTGAGCGCACATGATCACGCGTGACGCGCGCCGCCTCGGACGATGCGCGCCATGGGAAATAGACTGTAGGTCCCATCCATTGCCGGCGCCCGGCAGGGCCTGCGCGCCTGCGGGCGGGCGACCGGCCTGCCCTGCTTTCCCTCGCGCCGGCCGCTGCGCCGGCCATCCCCTCGGGTATGAAACCGACGACTGAAGCAGCAAAGGGCGATCGAGGATCAACGGCGCCGGCACCGCACCGGCGGGCCGATCGCGGCGGCTGCCGGCTCGAAGGCGCTCGGGTCTGACGTTCCACAGGCGGTCGCCTGCTTCGGTGCGTTCATGCGGCACGACGATCCCTGCGGCGAGCACGACCTTGTACAGCGCAAGGTTGCAGGCGGGCGCTCTACACGATCGGCTGCGATGACCCGGCGCTCACGACGCGTTCCCCCGATCCGGCCGCTCCCACCGGCACCTGCCGCCTCGTGACCCCCATGCTCCCGGACGGGAACTAGGAGGGTCCGCCTAGGCTGACCGCATGCGAACACAACCCTTGACTGCCGTTGGGGAGCCCGTGACATCCCGGTCCCAAGGCTTCGTCGTCGGGATTCTTCGGTCGGAGTAGACGGAGCGGACTGCATAGGAATGTAGACTTCACGATCTCCCGAGAGGCAAGAGACCGATGAACCACGTGCCCCGCGTGTTGGATTTGTCGTTCCTCTCCGGCTGCGGAGACATGGGCGCGCTGATCCGCGCCCACGACTGGTCCTCGACCACGCTTGGCCCTCCGCACGTGTGGCCGTCGCTGCTGCGCACCAGCCTGAGCACCCTGCTCAAATCGAAGCACCCGATGTTCCTCGCCTGGGGACCGGATCTGCTCTACTTCTACAACGATGCGCACCGGCCTCTTCTCGGCCTGAAGCATCCTGCCGTTCTGGGCAGGCCCCTGGCGGAGTCGTCGGCGAGCTTCTGGTCCGTGATTCGCCCTCTGGTGAACCAGGCGCTGTCCGGCGAGGGCACATGGTCCGAGGACCTTCCGCTCGTCACGTTCCGCAGCGGGCGGGAGGAAACCGCCTACTTCACCTTCTCCTTCAGCCCGGTCACGGATGAGGCCGGAGCCGTCGCGGGCCTGTTCTGCGTCGGCACGGAAACGACGGCGCGGGTGCAGGCGGAGGCGTCGTTGCGGGCCAGCGAGGAGCGCCTGCGCTCCGTCCTCCAGCAGGCTCCCGGCTTCATGGCGGTGCTCCAGGGCCCCGAGCACGTGTTCGAGATGGCCAACGAAGCCTTCCAGCGCCTCGTCGGTCTGCGCCCCCTCATCGGAAAGCCCGTCCGGGAAGCCCTGCCGGAGTTCGTCGAGCAGGGCTTCCTCGACCCGCTCGATCAGGTCTACGCCACGGGCCAGAGCTATACGACGGGCGGCACGCGCGTCCTGCTGGACCCGGAGCCGGGGGGAACCCCGCGGGAGCGCCATGTCGGCTTCACCTGCCAGCCGATCCTGGAACGGAACGGGCCCGTGACGGGCATCCTGGTGCAGGGCCACGACATCACGGAGCAGAAGGAGATCGCGGACGCTCAGCGGCGGCGCGAGATGGTTCTGAACACCGCCCTTCAGGCCGGCCGCTCGGTCGTCCTCGAGGCCGATCTCGTGACAGGGGCGTCGAACCGCTCCGATACGGCCATCGAGTTCCTCGGCCTCAGACCCGGTCCGGTCTCGGACCTGGTGAAATGGGTGCATCCCGACGATCAGGCGCGCCTGGCGCAGGCCCGCTCCGATGCGCGGACGAAGGGCCGGGCCGAGACCGAAGTCCGCTACCAGCACCCGGACGGAAGGATGCTGTGGGTCATCGTCAGGCTGCAGGCCCACTTCGACGACAAGGGAACCCCGATCCGCATCTACGGCCTCGTGACGGACCTGACGGACCGGAAGCAGGCCGAGGCGCAGATCGCCTTCCAGGCAAGGCTCCTCGACGCCGTCGAGCAGGCCGTGATGGCCACCGACCCCGCCGGCCGGATCATCTACTACAACAAGTTCGCCGAGACGCTCTACGGCTGGTCGGTCGAGGAGGCCATGGGCCGCCATGTCGTCGAGCTGTGCTCGGGCGGCGATCCCGACGATGCGGCCGCGCGATTGGCCTCCCTGGTCCAGGGAGGGAGCTGGTCCGGGGAGTTCCTGGCCAAACACAAGGACGGCTCGACGTTTCCGGCCTATGTGACGGATTCCCCGATCTACGACGGGTCGGGATGCCAGATCGGCATCGTCAGCGTCTCGCACGACATCCGCAAGCAGAAGCAGGTCGAGGCGGAGATTCGGGAAAAAACGGCTCTCCTGGAAACCACCCTGGAGAACATGGACCAGGGCCTGATGGTCATGGACGCGGCGGAGCGCGTGTCCCTGTTCAACAAGCGCGTCCTCGACCTCCTCGACCTGCCGCTGGCGTTGATGGAGGGGCACCCGCTCGTGGAGCAGGTGAAGGACTACCAGGAGTGGAGAGGCGAGTTCGCACCTCAGGACCGTGACGGGTTCCATCCGGACCGGGGGAACGGCTCCCGCCATGCCCAGCGCGTGTACGAGCGCGCCGGGCCGAACGGCCTGATCATCGAGTTCCGGACCGTCCCGCTGCCGGACGGCGGAGCGGTGCGCACCTACACCGACGTCACGGCCCGCAGGCAGGCCGAGGCGGAGCTCCGCACCAGCGAGGCGCGCTACCGGGCTTTGGTCGAAGCGAGCGCGTCCATCATCTGGCGAGCGGCTCCCGACGGCTCGATCATCGAGGGCTGGGGCTGGGCGACCGATGTCGGGCAGGGATCCGAAGCCTACCAGGACTTCGGCTGGATCGAATCCGTCCATCCCGAGGACCGCCGGAACCTCCTCGATCTGTTGCAGGGGTTCGCGGCCGGCGGTCAGGCCTGCGTGAACGAGTACAGGGTCCGGCACCAGGACGGCACCTATCGCTGGGTCTGCGTCAGAGGGGTGCCGTTGCGGAATGCGGACGGCACCGTTCAGGAATGGGTCGGCACCGTCACGGACATTCACGACCAGAAGCTCGCGGCCGACCGGCTCCGCGACAGCGAGGAGCGCCACCGCGCGCTCGTCATGGCCACGTCCTCGATCCTGTGGAGCGCGACACCGGACGGAACGATCTTCGACATCACCGGCTTCGAGCCCTACTTCGCCTCCAAGGAGCCCCTCCTCGGATACGGCTGGCTGGACCTCGTCCATCCGGACGACCGCGAGGCATTGATCGCAAACGGGCAGGCGGTGATCGCGTCGGGCATGCCCGCCGAGAAGGAGTTTCGCTTCCGTTTCTCCGACGGCGAATACAGATGGGTCTGCACGCGATCCGCGCCTCTGAAGAATGCGGACGGCACCGTGCGGGAGTGGATCGGGACCCTCATCGACGTTCACGAGAAGAAGCAGGCCCACGAGGCTCTGCGCCAGAGCCGGGAGGACCTCCACGCCGCCCTCGAGGCGAACCGCACGATTCTCGAGCATTCGCTCGATGTGATCTGCACGGTCGATGAGAGCGGCGCGTTCACGCAGGTCAGCCCCCATGCCGAGCGGGTCTGGGGCTATACCCCCGAGGAGCTCACCGGGCGGCGCTACATCGAGCTCGTGCATCCGGAGGACGTCGAGAGGTCCAAAGCGATCGCGGCCCTCATCACGAGCGGGGCCCCGACATCCGCCTTCGAGAACCGCTTCCTCCGGAAAGACGGCGCCGTCGTTCCACTGCTGTGGTCCATGGTCTGGTCCGACGAGCACAAGATGATGTTCTGCGTGGCGCGCGACCTGACCGAGCGGCTGCAAACCGAGGAGCGGCTGCGCCAGTCCCAGAAGATGGAGGCGGTGGGCCAGCTCACGGGCGGGATCGCCCACGACTTCAACAACCTCCTCACCGTCATCCTCGGCAACGCCGAGATCCTGGCCGAGGACCCGACCGATCCCGCTCAAACTCAGGATCTGTCGAAGATCATCCTGGAGACGGCGGAACGCGGTGCCGAACTGACCCAGCACCTGCTCGCCTTCGGGCGCCGCCAGACCCTCAACCCTGTTCCGTTGTGCCTCGACGATATCGTGCACGGGATGCTGGCCCTCCTGCAGCGCAGCATCGGCGAGCACATCACTCTCAGGACGGAGTGCGTCTCCAGCCGCCTGTCCGCTCTGGCGGACCGCACATTGCTCGAGAGCGCGATCCTGAACCTCATCGTGAATGCGCGGGACGCCATGCCGCGGGGCGGCACACTCACGCTCAGTACGGGCCAAAGGGCCGCCAATCCGGACGAGGGATTGCTGGTCGCAGGCCAGGACGTGGTGTTCGTGACGGTCACGGACACCGGAACGGGGATGAGCCCCGAGGTGCAGAAGCGCGTGTTCGAGCCGTTCTTCACCACCAAGGAGGTCGGCAAGGGCTCAGGCCTGGGGCTCTCGATGGTCTACGGCTTCGCGCAGCAATCCGGTGGGCATGTCTCTCTCACGAGCGCGCCGGGGCAAGGCACGTCGGCCACCATCGTCTTGCCTGCGGTCGTCAGCAACGAGATGAGCGCCGTCGGGCATGCTGATGCTCCGCCGGCCCGGCGCGGCCACGAGCGCGTCCTCGTCGTGGAGGACGAAGCGGCGGTGCTGCAGTTCCTCACCGCTCAGCTTTCGAGCCTCGGCTACGACGTGACCGCTGTTGCCGATGCGCCGGATGCCCTGGCGGTCCTCAGCAGGGATCGGCAAGTCCGGCTGCTCCTCACCGATATCGTCTTGCCGAAAGGCATCTCGGGAGTGGAACTGGCCCGCACGGCGCGGCAGATCAACTCGCATCTCAAGGTGCTCTACACGTCGGGCTACTCCGAGGAAGCCTTCCGGCAGCAGGGCGGCTCCGACGAAGGCATCCCCCTGCTGCGAAAGCCCTACAGGCGCAAGGACCTGGCGGAGGCCCTCAGGGTCGCCCTGGAATAGCGGGCGCGCCGTCCCTCGGCGGACGCCTCCTGCCGCTTTCGGCGTCCGGCGTTGCGGGCTGCGGGTCGCCATGCTTCGGCACGATGAGCAAGGCGCCACCCCTTCGCGAGCGCCTCCCGCGCGGGGATCGTCACGTCCTCCGAGCCCCGCTCGATCCGGCCCGGAGACGCTCGGTCGAGATTGGCGGCGAGGACCGGGTTGAGGCGCGAGGTCGCTCGGGGTGCGTTGCCGACGGCGGAGCGTGCCCGTCCTGACCTTTCAACGGACGGGCCGTCGCGAACGCCATGTACGAGATCCCTGTGTGAGAGCAGGGATCGCGCCGACGAATCGAAGATCAGAAAAACCGTTGATCGCTAAGGCGTTGGACCAACCAAAGGGTTGGTGCCCAGGAGAGGGCCACCCGGAACCATAAATTTCAAGAACTTAGGTAAAACTGGGGGACGTTTCTCAAGCCGTGTTAAGCCCTACTTCTCCGGCTCGGCTCCCCCAGCTTTTGGACGGTCCACCCTCACGACCACAGTGGCTCTTCTACCCTGCTCGAAGGCGGTGATGTGTCTCGATTTCCACCTCGACCGCATATGGGCTCGTGCCCTTCAATGGCCTTTCACCTGCGAGCCATTCCTTGAGCTTGGTCCAGCGCCGCTTTGCCTTTTGCCCTCTCACAGCGATGCCGATGGCTTTCTTCTGCGCCACCAGCACCACGAGGCGCTTGCCTCGGGTCACGCCCGTGTACAGGAGATTGCGGGCCAGCATGGTGTAGTGCTGGGTCGTGACGGGGATCACCACGGCCGGGTACTCCGAGCCCTGGCTCTTGTGGATCGTGGTCGCGAAGGCAGGCACCAGCGTATCGAGTTCGCCGAAGGGGTAGATCACCTCCCGCTCGTCGAAGTTCACTACCACTGCTCCCTCCTCATCATCGATCCGGGCCACCATGCCGAGGTCGCCGTTGAAGACCTCTCGGTCATAGTCGTTCTGCGTCTCCATCACACGATCACCCGGCGAGAAGCGCCACCCGAAGCGCTCCACGGTCGCGGGAGGGTTTGGGTTCAGAACCCGCTGGAGTTCGTGGTTCAGGTTCCGCGCTCCGAGCACACCCCGGTTCATTGGGCAGAGCACTTGCACGTCCTTGGTGGGATCGAGGCCGAAGCGGCGCGGGATGCGGTTCGTCACCACCTCGATGAGCTTGGCGACACCCTCCTCGGGCTCGGTGATCTCGACCACATAGAAATCGCTCTCCTCTCCGGCCTGGGGAGGCTCCGGCATCTGGCCGCTGTTGATCCTGTGGGCACTCACGACGATCCGGCTCTCGGCTGCCTGCCGGAACACCTCCGTGAGCCGTGCCACCGGGATTCGCCCGGAGTTGATGATGTCGGCCAGCACCTGCCCCGGCCCGACAGAGGGAAGCTGGTCCACGTCACCCACCAGCAGCAGTCCGGCGTGCTCGGGGATCGCCTTGGTGAGCGCATTCATGAGCGGCACGTCCACCATCGAGGTCTCGTCCACCACGAGCAGGTCGCAGTCGAGCGGGTTTTCCTCGTTCTTCGAGAAGCCCCCATGCTTCGGGTCGATCTCCAGCAGCCGGTGGATCGTCTTGGCCTCAAGGCCGGTCTGCTCCGTCATGCGCTTGGCCGCGCGACCTGTAGGAGCAGCCAGGAGCACCCGCACGCCCTTGGCGACGAGGATGCGCAGGAGGGTGTCCAGGGTCGATGTCTTGCCGACGCCGGGGCCGCCCGTCATCACCGCGAGCTTGGAGGTCAGGATCAGACGGACGGCTTCTCGTTGCGAAGCCGAGAGGGTCTTGGCCGTTTTCCCCTCGACCCAGGTGAGTGCCTTGTCGAAGTCAATGCTGGGCCAAGGCGGTGTGCCGGATGCCCGCTCGATCAGCCGCTCGGCGATCACGCGCTCAGCCGCATGCAGTCCCATGAGGAACACACACGGCTCGCCGTCCACCATGTCGGTGGTGATGTCCTCGCCCCGCCGGATCTCCTCGACCACGGCCTCTCGGATGAGTTCGGCGTCCACCTCTAGGAGCTTCCCCGCCAGGGCAATCAGCGCCTCGATAGGGAGACCGCAATGACCCTCGTCGGTCGCAGTCTGAAGGGCAAAGGACACGCCCGCCCGCAGCCGCTGAGGGGAGGTCTTCTCCACCCCGAGCTTCATCGCGATGGCATCCGCCGTTCGGAAGCCGATACCCCGTACATCGCGAGCGAGACGGTAGGGGTCCTCCGTCATGACTTTGATGGCCTCATGGCCATAGGTCTTGAAGATGCGAACGGCTCTCGCGGTGCCCACCCCATGGGAGTGCAGGAAGATCATGATCTCCCGCACCGCCTTCTGCTCCGCCCAGCCCGAGACGATACGGGACGCCCGCATGTGTCCGATGCCAGAGACCTCCGTCAGGCGCTCAGGCTGAGCCTCGATAATCTCGAAGGTGCCATCGCCAAAGGCTGCAACGATGCGCTTGGCCATGGCAGGTCCGATGCCGCGCATCTGACCCGACGCGAGGTACCGCTCGATGCCCTCTACACCCGTGGGTGGGGTGGTCTTGAGGACATCGGCCTTGAACTGAAGCCCATGCACCCGATCCGACACCCAGGCCCCGGTCGCCGTAATCCACTCGCCCGCGCCAACAGCCGGAGCATGGCCAACCACCACGGTCAGGTCACGCTTGCCCCTGGCCTGAACCTTCAGGACACAGAAGCCGTTCTCGGCATTGTGGAAGGTGACGCGCTCGACGCTGCCCGCCAGCGCCTCCTTGGCGCCACTGCTCTCGAACTGAGCCGGTCGGACCATCTGGTTCATGTGCCTGTCAGAGCCAGATGAGGCCCTGCTCCCTCTCTCTTACGGCCAAGCTGAGTCTGTGAGCATGGTGGGACTGTTTCCATGCACCGGGATTTTGTTCTTCTTTTGTTCCCAGTTCAAGATCCCGTGGCGAGGCGGACTGTCTCAGTCGGGCTCCGAGCTAGAGGTGAGCGGGTGGCTCGATCTCGGCGGCCGAAGGCATCGGCAGAACGCGAGTTCAGTGCGCCCTCCTCCACCCTGCCCGCTCCGCCTCAGCCTCATCGCAGAACCAGCGCTCCCTTGCCATCTCGTTGATCGTCACGCGGGCATAGATGCCCTGCCAGGGCAGGTGGTAGATTCGCTCACCGGACCGGGAGATGTTCCCCTTGATCGGGCACTCCCGTTGCCGGTCGGCTCCAGCGGATCGCGTGGCGCCCTCCCATCGTAGTGCTCGGAACTCCCAGGGCGGCATGGTCTTGGCCGCGAACACGCCTCGCCTCCCAGCCCGTGCAGCCGCCTCGACCTGGGCGTAGGCGTCGCTGTAACGCACGAAGGCCCAGGCGAGCCCCTGGCGCACCATAGCTTCGTTCAGTTCGCCTCGTGGGGTGGTGCACACCGCGAGAAGGCGGCTGTAGTCGTCGCGCCCCTGCCCACGGCAGGTGACGGTGCGACCTGCGGTCAGATCCTCCAGCGCTTTGCGAGCAGCCCGACCGCATGCCCATGCCCCTCCCCTTGAGGTGATGCAGGTCTGGGCGTTCTCTGGCGCGTCGATCCCGAACAAGCGAATCCGCGTGGCGCCAATGTCGAGGGTGTCGCCGTCGATCACCTCGGCGCGGTCGGAGACGGTGGCACGGCGGTCGAGGGTGAAGGTGAATGAGGGCAGCGCCCCAAGAAGGGTAACGAACATCAAGCCGAGGAGGCTGGTGGCATAGGTGCGCAGCACGGGTGTGAGCCCACGACCCGAAATGAGCCCCGCCTAGACCCCGAATGAAGCCGCACATTTTAATATGGACAGAACCGAACCCAATCATGCTTAATCATGAAGCTCGCATAAGCGGGCATATTTTCATGATTTATCTGGTGAGTATTATGATTGCTAATGAAATCGGTTTCAACATGCCTACGGCCGCAGCGATTACTCTGAATTACGGGTGCAATCTTGGCACTGTCGAGGATATGGCTGAAGAAATTTGGGCTGCGTGGTTCTCGATGGGTGTTGAAGATTACGAATCGGAATTCGGTAAGTACCTTCACGAATGCGCCAAGGTCCACCAAGGGTTTTTTGCTCGAATCCCGAATGAACTGATTTTGGAAAAAATGTGCCTTGAGACGGTGATGGAGCATTTCGGAATCATTGCGCAGGATGGCGAGAGGCGGAATACCATCTGGCAGGATTGGCTCTCGAACACTCGTGACGAAGTTGACGGATCGGACGACGAACTCCTCGAATGGGCGTCCAAGTATGCTTTGGCGTATCCTCATCTTTTTGTCGGGTGCACCGATGATCCGGACGTGTGCCGCAAAGCCCTTCGTATGGTCGCGGACACGTTGCTGGCTACCGTGCTGTTGTATCTCGATCAGTCACTCGAAATGGCGAATTGATTGCAGCATGAATTAAGACAAGCCGGGGCGTATCTGCCGCCCCGGCTTGTGTTGCTGTGATTGCACGGACGCCCTATCGCACGATCACACGCTCACGAACGACGGGAGCAGGCCGCACCACAACGCGCTTCTGAACGACGGTGGGGGTACGAACGACGACCTGTGGCACATAGACGGGGGCTGGGCTCACGTAGACAGGTGCCGGACGCACGACCACCTTTTTGCGGACCACAGGACCGCGCCGGACCACCACCTTCTCGCGATACTGGCTCCAGGCGTCCTCGACGGGCCGCGCCTGCGCCTCGGCTGTGCCAACGCTACCCAACGCCAGCAAGCCAGCGCCGACCATCAATGCAAAATTCTTCACAGTCGCTACTCCTGTTCAATTCTCGAAAATGAAACGGCTCTGCTGAGGCAGGCGAGGCTGGCTTCACCCAGCCTCGCGAGGGACGGTTCTGTGGGGTTTACCGATAGACCACCCGCTCGCGAACGACCGGCGCCGCCCGGTAGACTACGCGCTGCGTGTGATAGACGGGAGCCTGTCGGATCACGACCCGCTTCCGCACGACTGGAGCGGGCGCATAGACGACCTGCTGCACCACCGGGCGCACGACGGTCCGGACTATAGGCCGCTCGATGACGTGGCGCACGACTGGGCGGTGCTCGATCACCCGCCGCTCGACAACCGGCTCTACGATACGACGCTCGGTGATGCGGCGTTCCACGACACGGCGCTCGACCACGCGATCCTCATCGTCGTCCTCGACCATCACATGGCGACGGGAGCGGGGCAGATCGTCTTCATCCTCCTCGATCACGCGGCGCTCTACACGCGGGCGGTCGAGGTCGTCATCGCCATCCACCAGGGTATACCCGCCCCGGACCTGAGCTTGAGCAGGCGCCGCAGTTACCAAGGTTGTGCCGCCGAGCATTAAGGCCGTGAGGCCAGCGACAGTCAGGGTCTTGAGGGAGTGGTGTTCCATCCGATCCTCCGAAGCCAACATGGCGAACGAACGTCGCTCATTGTTCTGAGTTCCAATATTGGGGTGATACACAGCGTTTAGTAGGGCTTGATCCAAGATTTCTTTGGCATCTGAACGGTCATTCATAAACATGAACACAATCTGAATGCGACGTTAGTGGAGATGCGACAACAAATGTCTGGCGGAGCCACTTCAATGGCTTCAATCTTGCCCAGACAACCAGCCATATTCCTGTGAGGCACGCTCCATGCGCAATGTCCTACTCACCTTCGCGATTGGTGCGACCCTTAGCCTGAGCGGGGGTGTGGCCTCTGCCCAGCAACGCTTCGACGGGAACTGGAGCGTGCAGGTCGTGACCCAGACCGGCAATTGCCAGAAGGCGTACCGCTTCCCGGTGCTCATCCAGAATGGGCAGGTTCGCTACGGAGGCGCCGAAGGGATCGCTGTGTCCGGTGCGGTCACATCGAAGGGCGCTATCCGAGGCAGTCTTGGCGTGGGATCGGCACAGGCCAGGGTCTCGGGCCGCCTGTCCTCGCGCACCGGGTCAGGCACATGGGTTGGGTCAGGCAGCTTCAACTGCTCGGGGCAGTGGCAGGCCGAGAAGCGCGCCTGACCTCACCGGCAAAGGCGTGGTGCAACGCATACCTTGACAGTTAAAGCGCCAAGTGACCCCTGTCCGCCGTCTTGGCTCGTGCGCCTGGAGAGGGTTTCATGTCGTTTCCGCTCATCCTGCTCTCCCTCACAATCGGTGCCCTTCTCGGCAACCCGGTCATGGCTGCCTCGGAGCAGCTTTCGTGCTCAGGTCCGTTCGCACGAGATGCCAGCCATGAGGGGCTCGTGAAGGAGTTCGGCACCCGGAACGTTACCTACCGCACCATCAACGGGCCTGAAGGGGAGAAGCTCAAGGCGAGCATCATCTACCCGAATGATGACCAGCGGCGGGTCGAGGTAATCTGGTGGGATGAGAAGGGGCGCCGCCGCCCTTCGACGATCCGCACCTCGGGCAAGGGCTGGGTGGCACCCAGAGACCTGCGGGTGGGCATGAGCGCGGCTGATGTCGAGGCTGCCAACGGGCGGTCGTTCGAGGTTTCAGGCTTTGGGTGGGACTACGGCGGAACCGTCACCGACTGGAAGGGTGGAGCCTTAGCCAGCATGGCCGGTGGTTGCACGCTGCTCGTCATCTTCGACCACGATGAGCGTGCCCCCGAGAAGGAGTTGATGGCCGTCACGGGGGACCGGCAGTTCCTGTCGAGCAACAGGAATTTTCGAGCCGTGAAAGCGACCATCCGACAGGTGTCCATCGGGTACCCTGATGGGAGGCCGTGAGGTGTCGTGCTCCGCCTCGTTGGAGGGTTGGAGCCGGAGGAGCCGATACCCGGCGCCGGAACCCACGGCACCTGGGCCGCACCGGGATTGCTGCCGTTGAGGAAGGTGCTACAAGGTAGCCAATCCTGACCCCCCTCCGCCGGAACGGCACTATGCCCTCCAAGTCCGCTCTCAACGTGTCGCTCACACCGGAGTTGACGGCCTTCATCGCTGCGAAGGTGGGAACCGGCCGCTACCGCAGCGCCAGCAAGGTCGTCCGAGAGGCCCTACGCCTTCTGGAGCGGCAAGACCACCGGAGCACAGCCGTCGAGGTCATGAAGCGGCGTGATGGACGCTAAAGCGCCACTCCCAGTCACCCTCATACAGGGTGGGGGCGAGATGGGCGAGCGCATCCGCTCGCACAACTGGGCTGAAACCCCTCTCGGCCCCATCGAGGGCTGGCCTGCGAGCCTAAAGACCGCCGTGAGCATCATGCTCACCACTCGGCACCCCGTCTTCATCTTCTGGGGCGAGGACTTCACCTGCCTGTATAACGATGCCTTCACACCCTCTCTCGGACCTGAGAAGCACCCCTTTATCTTAGGTCAACCGGCGCGTGTGGCGTGGTCTGAGGCGTACCACGTCGTGGAAGAGGAACTCCGGCAGGTTCTGTCAGGCGGCGAAGCCACATGGCACGAGAACTACCTCATCCCCATCGTCCGCAATGGCCGCGTCGAGGAGGTGTACTGGACCTACAGCTATGGTCCCATCCCCGAGCCCTCCGCGCCGAGCGGGGTCGGCGGTGTGCTGACCCTCATCACTGAGACCACGAAGTCCATGGTGGCGCGGCGCGAGAGCGAGGAGCGTTACCGCACTCTGCTCCAGTCCATCGATGAAGGTTTCTGCATCATAGAGATGATGTTCAACGAGGAGGGTCGCCCCTTCGACTACCGCTTCATGGAGGTCAATCACGTCTTTGAGAAGCAGACTGGCCTACGGAGTGCAGTCGGGAGAACGATACGAGATTTCGCCCCGGATTTCGAGCAGCATTGGTTCGACAATTACGGGCGGGTCGCACTCACAGGGGAGTCCATACGTTTCGAGAACGAGGCGAAGGAACTGGGACGATGGTTTGATGTCTACGCGGCCAAGACCGGGCAGCCATCCGAACGCCTTGTCGCCGTGCTCTTCAATGACATCACTGAGAGGAAGCGCTGGGAGGAGCACCAGCGTCTCCTCATCAACGAACTGAACCACCGCGTGAAGAACACGCTCGCGACTGTGCAATCCGTCGTGAGCCAAACATTGCGGAATGCAGTAACTCCGAGCGAGGCAAAAGAGGCTATCGAAAGCCGCCTCTTGGCTCTGTCTCGCGCCCACGATGTCCTCACCCGCGAGAACTGGGAAGGCGCGGATCTGCATGAGGTGGTCGAGCAGGCCGTCGCTCCCTACTCAAGCAGGGGTGAAGACCGGCTCCATCTGAGCGGGCCACTCGTTCGCCTGCCGCCACGGATAGCCTTGCCTTTAGCGATGGCTCTTCAGGAGCTTGCCACAAACGCAGTGAAGTACGGCGCTCTCTCGAACGCTACAGGCAAAATCCAAATCGAATGGACACTGCTAGAGAAGGTCGGTGAGCGCTACCTTCATCTCTGCTGGTCGGAGAGTGGCGGTCCGCCTGTTCGGGAACCAACCCGCCGAGGGTTCGGCACGAGGCTCATCGAGCGCAGCCTTGCACAGGATCTCGGGGGTGAGGTCATGGTCACCTTCGAACCTACTGGTCTCGTCTGTACTGTGGACGCTGAGTTACCCGTAGGGTGAACGGCCGCCCGTTGAGCGGCCGCTCAGCATTACTGATTTCGACGCTCAGGCGGCCTTCTTCCGTCCGCCCTTCTTGGGAGCCTTGGACACGACCTTCTCCGAGGTGTTGGCGTCCTTCGTCGCCGCTTTTCTACGATTCTGACCCAGACCGTTCGCCTTGGCGAGTTCGGAGCGCTTCGCGGCATACGACGCCGCGACCATCGGGTAATCTTTGGGCAGACCCCACTTCGCCTTGTACTCGTCGGGCGTCATCCCGAGCTTCGTGATGTGGCGCCTGATCGATTTATAGGGGCGCCCATCTTCCAGCGAGATGATCGCGTCCGGCGTCACCGACTTCTTGATTGGGACGGCAGGGGTGGGCTTCTCCGCCGCCTGCGGCTGAGCCGGGCTGGCGACGTTCTGAAGGGCGCCATGAACGCTGGCGATCAGTGCCGGGAGTTCACCCACCGGAACGGCGTTCTTCGTCACATAGGCCGAGACGATGTTGGCGGCGAGTTCCACAAAGTTCGGCGTCGAACCGCCAGACGAGAGTTGATCAGACACTGCACGATTCCTTGTTGTTGATGTTCCAGTCCTGTTCCGTTGAACAAGATGCGGTATAGACCGGCACGTACTGGGATCTACGGGGTAGCGCAAGACCAGCTTACATTGTTTGCTGTGCAGGGGATGCGAAAACCGAATTTCCATGGTATAGCTGCTCGCACGATCAATTCAACGCGGAGAGTTTATGACCGCAGCTTCGGCAACCCGAACCACTCGCCCGGCCCTCCCCCTTTCCGGATGGGCTCTCGATCTCCTCGTTCTTCTCGACGCAGCGCACCCCGGAATTCTCCGGTTCGCGCATCAAGCCAGCCCTCTTCGCCGACAGGCCATCTTCCTCGCGCTCGCGCATCTTCATCGCGCCGCGCCCGAAGACCTCGTAGCGCGGCTCGCACCCCACACCGAATTCTGCGCATCCGACGATCCCCTGCAAGCCATCAGCATCGCTCTCACGACCATGAGGGTGCGCGACATCGTCCGAGCACTCCATCCCGGCGTCCAGGGGCTCGTGGGCGCCCTCGGTCGGCTTAGGCCTGACCCCATGCACCCACTGAAGTACCGCGCCCTCGTGGGGTTCCTCGCGGACGCTGATCAGCGCCGGGCCAAAGTCCTCCGGCAGATTCGCATTTCCGAGACCGCGCTCACTGTCCTTCGCATCGTCGATCCGGCCCTCCTCTTTCCCGACCTCATGCGCCAACTCCGCACGTCGAAGGATGCCGAAGGGTTTGTGGCGGCCGTTGATCTCATTCGGCGCATTGTGCCCGGCGTCACGAATGCGGCGCTCGTCGCCTCGCTCAGGGCACTTCCCCCGAAGTCTCGGCTCGACGCCTGGGCGCAGCGATGGGTGGCAAAGGCCAAATTTCCCCTCACGCCGCCGATTCAAGACGACGCCCAGTGGAGGGTGCTTCGCTCGGGCAAAGCCATGGGGGATGCGGCGGGGCGCTTCCAGAACTGTCTCCGCGACAAGGTCGGAGAGGTGGCACTCGGGCGTACGGTCTACATCGAGTGGGTCGCGAGCGATCCCCGCGCCATGATCGAAATCGCCGTTCTCGCTGGTCCTGGCGGGACCTCACAGTTCGTGCTCGAACATGTCTATGGGCACCGCAACGGCAGCGTTGACTCGTCTGTGATCCCGGCGATCTGCCGCAAGCTCCAGGGTGCGGGCATCCTCCTCCCGGCCAAATTCGGCCATGCCCGCCCCTACGACCGGGCGGCGCCTCTGCTCAACGTGTGGGACTTCGGTTTCCGGGGACTGCCTGAAGAGGATATTGGCGCGATTGACGCCTACCTCGACGAGGTTATGCGGGAGGAGGCGGCATAGGGGTGTGGGCGGCCTGTAAACGATTCTAGCTGGACGGCCTGCCTCCCGTGTGCCGCTCCCAACCGGCTTGGATGCAGCATCTGTGAAACCAGCACATAGAGCATGAGGTTAATGCCTCGGCCGCATCAAAACGGCTCCCTGTTGGCCGATTTCAGGAGGTTGTATGCCGCTCCCAACCCTTCGCTGTCGCTTTCGTTCAGCAGTGGCCAGGGCGGCGCTCGGGTTGCTGACCCTGATCACAATCCCACGTGATCTTCAGGCACACCCACACGTCTGGGTGACAACCCGCACCGAACTCGTGTTCAATAAGGACGGGCGGCTCACCAGCCTAAGGCATCACTGGGAGTTTGATGAAGCCTATTCGGCTTTCGCTGTAATGGGCCTCGACAATGACCGCGACGGCAAACCTGACCCTGCCATGTTGGCCGAACTCGCTAAGACTAATGTAGCGTCGCTTGCTGAATTCAGCTATTTTACCATCGTGCAGGCCAATGGTGTGAACGTTGCCTTCAGAACTCCAACCGAGTACGCGCAAAACTTTGACGGCGGAAAGCTGTACATCTATTTCATTTTGCCGCTTAAGACGCCCGTCATATCAAATACGATAACGTTGAAGATTGAGGACCCCAGCTATTTCGTAGCACTCATCCTGTCGGACGGCCCTGATGCAGTCACGATGGCAAATGCCCCGAGCAACTGTGATCTCAGGGTTCGACGCCCCGAGACGGCACTCGGAAAAGGTACTCAAATCTTCTCCGATGACATCGCCGCAGCACTGAGCGGCCGATCCGACACAACCTCTCTCCAAGCAGAGAAATTCGTCGGGCGGATCATGGTTTCTTGCTCCTGAGAGCGGTCCTATTACTGCCGTACTCTCCGGCTGAGATGTAGGACGGATGCGTTCAGGCTCCAGCCATTAACCCCTGTGCGATAGTTCGTGCATTGTGCCGCATCATGTCGATGTAGGTTCCTGCTGGACCCGTGGGCTCGGACAGCGCGTCGGAGTACAACGTTCCGCCGATTCTGGCGCCGGTCTCATCTGCGATGCGGCGTGCGAGACGGGTATCCGTCACGTTCTCAAGGAACACCGCCGCCACTCTCTCCTTCTTGATCTGCTGGATAATTCGCGCAATGTCCCGCGCGGAAGCCTCGGCCTCAGTGGAAACGCCCTGCGGGGCCACAAAGGTGAGGCCATAGGCATCCGCGAAGTAGCCGAATGCGTCGTGCGAAGTGATGACACGCCGCCGCTCCGGCGGAATGGCGCTCAATGCATCTCGGATCTCCCGCTCAAGCGCTTCCAGCTTGGCGTGGTAGGCGGCGGCGTTTGCCTCGTAGGCGTCCTTGTTGGCTGGATCAACGGCGGTGAGTGCGTCACGAATGTTGGCGACATACACCTTCACGTTGGCTACCGACTGCCACGCATGGGGATCGGTCTCGCCAGCATGAGAGTGGTCGCCATGGTCATGGGCGGGTGAAGACTCGTCCACCTCGATGGTCCTGACCCCCTTCGCGGCCTCGACGAGTCGTGCCTTTGTCCCCGAGGAACGGACGAGACGGGCGATCCACCCCTCGAACTTGAGGCCATTGGCGACAACCAGCTTGGCTTCCTTGATCCGGCGGGCGTCGCTCGGCGCCGGGGAATAGACATGCCCGTCGCCATTTGGACCGACCAGGGTGGACAGGACGATCCGGTCACCACCTACATTCTGCACGAGATCGCCCAGGATCGAGAAGGTGGCGACTACTGGCACCTTTGAGCTTTGTGCGAAGCCGGGCGTCCCGAACCCTGCTGCGACAAAGAACAGGGATGCAGCAAGCGAGCGGCGGCTGATCAACATAACGTTCTCCAAAATTGCTGAACACCTGCGGCGCCATCACCGTAGTCATCCCGGCGCCAAACGTGCATGGCGCCAGGAGATCAAGGCACAGGTAGCTCTACCGCGCGGAATAATCTGCTGACGAAACTCCAGGCTGGACTGCCACAATGTACCCGCCGCCCTTAAGTGGAGTCGGTGTATCGATGGTGCGCACAATGGCCTTTGCGGCGGTGTCAATGACGTGGACGCGCGCCTCACCGCCCTGAGTTACAAAGGCCAGCCGCCCGTCTGGCGATATTGCGCTGTGACGGCTCTCGCGGCCGGTCGTGGGCTGGCCTGCCACCGGTCCATTGGCGAGTTTCGGCAGGGCGACACGCGCCACAACGGTGCGGAAGCTGGGGGAGGCTGGGTTCAGGTCAACGAGGTTGGCGATGTCCCCGTCCGGATGGATGCTGGCATAGACAGCGAGGCGCCCTGAAACCCCACCTCGGCCGACAGCCCCACGGGCAAGAGGCGCACGGCTCGTTGTCCCAGTGGGAAGCTCGACCCAGTGCAGGTCTACCTCAGCATCGGCCCATTGTGCGGGCGGGATGGAGGCGTTGAGAGGACCGAACACGTATCGGCCGTCCCGTGTCAGGCGCTGGCGCGCATTGCGCCCACCACCACGGCCATTCGCCTCCCAGGACAGCACCTTGTGGCCGGTGAGCGCGCCGTTTCCGTCGAGCGTCGCGAGTTCAAAGCCACGGAGCGTCGAGGCCGTGAAGGTATTGGTCGGCTTCGAGTAGGAGTTCGAATGACCACCCTTGCCGACAGAGACCGTGCTGGTCGGCTTCACCGTGCCATCGAGGATGCCGTTTATCTTAGCCTCTGGGCTGAAGAGGTCAGAGACACGGTAGCTCTCCACCTTCTCGGCCATGTGAAGGATGATGACCGGGTCTGGATTGCCGCCGAGGGCCAAGTTCAATTCTGCATCAGCCGAACCGGTATCGACCCGAAATTGCTTGGCGCTGTAGCTCTTGAGATCCACGAGCGTGAGGATCTTCACGCTCTCGTCGGAATCCAGACCTGTCGCAGCGAAAATCGCCTCAGAAGGGTCCACGGCTGCCCAGGCATAGCGCGTCGGTAGGGGGATAGGCATCGGCACACGACGCTCGATGATCGGCGCAGCGTCCCCGGAAATCCGCAGCACCAAAAGTTGCTTATTGCGGTCGTCCGGCACGAGAACCCGTCCATCGGAGAGTGCGATAACTCCCGCGTGAGCAGCGATTTGGAGGTCGGCGATAGTCGTCAGGAGGCGTGCGTCGGCGGCGTCATACACGTGAAGGACGCCCGCTGCCACGTCCGCCACGAGGAGGCGCGCCTGTTCAGCATTGCTCTGTGACAACGCGGGTGCAGACCACATCATAACCGCGCCTATCGCCGCGCTGAGTGCTGTCCTGCGTGTGGCTGAAGCGATTGCAGGCTGGTTCATCAACGCTCTCCGCTCATTGAGTCGCCGCAACGTTATATCATTACATTTCCGTGTCTAGCCTTTGCGTAGAGAGTTGCGACCCGCGCGTCTGGCACCTCTCGCAGGGGTCATAGCCTCGGCGGTTGATGCCGCCAGCCCAAGGCCAGCATGCAATAGGATTGCACAACAAAAGCGCTGGCGATTATGCCCTGTTCGACATCTACTCTGCGTGAAGGCTCACTCCTTCTGGAGATTCCCGCCTCTGCTGGAAGGATCAGCAGCATCTCGCTTCTTAAGCCAAGCCTGCATCACAGAGATTTCGCGCTCCTGCTCTCGGATGACATCAGCAGCCAACTTGCGGATCTGCTCGTCCTTGCCGTGTTCAAGAATAATCTTCGCCATGTCGATGGCAGCTTGGTGATGGGGGATCATGCCCCGCACGAAGTCGATATCGGCATCACCGGAATACGCGATGACCATCTCGCGATGCATCTTGGCGCTTGCCTCGCGGAAAGCCTTCGTTGCGGGCATGTCCGGCGAAATGGCCCTGACAGCCCGAGAACCTGCCGACTTGACCTCCACTTGACCCTCAAGTGCCGCCTTCTCGAAGTCGCTGATCAGAACCTCCACGCGCACCAGCCAGCGGCCGGGCAGCGGCACGGGCAGGCTCTCGATCTCCCACAGACCTGCCCCTGCTTTCGTGGCTCGCCGCTCCAAGGGCTCGACACCCAACGACGGGAGGGCCATCGACACGGTGACCTCCTTCGCCTCAATGGGTGCATGATCCGGTCCCATGACTGTGATCGACGCTCGCACTGGACCAACTTGGCCCGGTGTGAATGTCACCTGAGCCATGGTGCGCTCACCGTGGAGCAGGGCGACGGCAGGTTCCGCGAGAGGTGCAGGTTGCGGTGCCGGAACAGATGCACGGGGTGGCGGCGTGAACCGCCACGCCGCCACGAGCACGACGATTAGGACCACCAACGCGATCTCGGCACCGATGGACCACGCCAGTCGGCGCTCGGCACCAGAAACAGACAGAGCCGGGGTAAGGCTCAGGCGGTTGAAGGCAGCCAGCCCGAGGAGACCTGCGACGGCGGCGAGCTTTGCAAGGAGCACGTTTCCGTATGCAGTCGCCGTCAGCGCCGACAGGGTTCCGACCTGCACGACAGCCAGTGCGGTGCCGGTGAGCACCAAGACGCCCACGAGGGGAACCGCGACAGCGGAGAACCGCCTCACGGTCGGCAGGGCGGGTTCCCGGTGCCAGAGCATCATGAACAGTGGAAGCAGGGCGCCGACCCAGTAGGTGACCGAGACACCATGGAGAAACACGGCGGGCCGGGTGAGCCATTGCGGGCTCGCCGCACTGGCATGGCCCGTCAGGGCGAACGCCACTCCGACAGCAAGGAGACCCGCTCCTGACAGGGTTCGTCCCCATCTACGGGCATGGGTGAGGCTGAGATAGCCCACGACCGATGCACCAACGGCTACGATCATGGCTGGCCCGAGCGAGGTGCCAAACCCGGCCATCCAAACCTCCGGGGAAGCGACTGCGGACAGGTCAAGTCCGAGAGCATCCAGACCTTGGAGGCCGAGGGAGGCTACCGCCGCGAAGAGGCCCAGACCCAAAGCCGGTCGGGCGAATCCGGGTGCCGCCGACTGCTGCGGTGCGATCCAGGCGGAGTAGAACGCCCCTCCGACCCCCACGAACAAGCCGAGATAGAGGACAATGCGGACAAGCCACGTGAGAGGCGGCACCAGCGCGTCGGCAGGTTCTTGTGCTGCGGTCGGGGCACGGCCCGGTTGACCGATTGAGAACACAATCGAACCTGCGATGGGATGCCCATCGGCGGACACGATCCGGTAGGTCACGATCTGGGTGCCCTGCGGCAGATCGGGCGGGAGCGTCACCTCGACAGTCTCATTCCGAGCGGTGACGGATACGCCCTGCCGGGGCTGACCATGTGCGTCAATCACATGGACGACAAGAGGCGAGACCGGCTCGTTGAACCGGAGTTGGACGATCCGAGGGCTCGCATCGAGCACCGCACCGTCCGCAGGGACAGTCGCGATGAGGGTGGCGTGGGCAAAAGCCGAGCCCGCCGCGCCGATGAGCACGACGAGCACGAGAACGCATAGGCGAGTTACGGTGCACAGCATGATGAGTGCGGGGCCACCGCAAGGGTGGCCCCCTGCATCGTCAGTGACTGGACTTGGCTGGCAGGAGCTTCATGCCGGGTGCCGGGAACTTGTAGTCATCGGCATTCTTCCCGGCAGCGGGGATCTCGATCCAGCGCTCGGCCTTGCCGCCCTCGCACTCCTGCACAGCGGGAATGTAGAGGGTGGTGCCCGCCTGGAGACCCGGCGTGAGATAGGCCCGGAAGACGAACTCGTCGTAGTGCTCGTCGAGGAGCTTGCCGGTCCAGGCGATCTCCTTCACGCCCTCGGTCATGGGCGTGCCGTAGTAGTCGTAGGGCTGCTTGTAGGCGCCCTTGACGGTCTCCAGGGTCCAGCCAGCCTTCGGCATCGGCTTCACGGCGATGACGCCTTCTGGGACCTGCACCCGGATCTTGAGCGAGGCGGCGCCCTCGCAGCCGTGGGGTACCCGCAGGACCGCCTTGTAGGTGGAACCGACAGGAGCCTCCTGGGTCTCCAGGGTGACATGGGCAGGGGCTGGGAGAGCAGATAGGCATAGGAGCGCGGACGCGCCGAGCGCGCCGCGACGGGGATTTGGCAGCATGATGGTTTCCTCTGAAGTCGCAGTTGATCGGAATGATGATCAAGCAGCGATGGGAGGAGCCCGCGAGCCGAGGGGGAGTAGTGACCAGCGGCTGGTGAAGATTGGCCGCTCGTCCGGCTGTGGTGCAGCCTGGATTGCGTAAGCCAGAGGCGCGACCCGAGCCAGATCGGGTGCTGGTGCGAAGACGTGCCCGGCCGCAGCGCGACAAAGGACGCCGCAGCAGTCGTCCAGACGGTCCTGTGGGTCTGGGGTCGCTGAGCCGTGATCAGCGTGTTCGTGCCCCCCGCCGTGGTGATGAAGGTCTGCCGCAACTTGGTGATGGCTGATGCGCGGCAGGCAATGAGCGACGGCCGAGGTCAGCAGGAGCAGGGAGACGAGCGCATGGACGGCGAGGGTGATCCCCACCATCCGCACCTTGCCTCGTCCTCGGAGCCTGTTCATCATAGAGATATTGGTCACCGAGACGTGGATGGGTCAACAGACCCTCGTCAGTCTCTTTGACTTGGGTACGTGAGTCTCTTTGACTTGGGTACGTGCTCAACGAAGGAATTGGCCTCCCTCAAGGTAGCCACCTCCTTCACAAAGCCATTCAGTAACGTGAGAAGTCTGACGAGGACGGAAGGCGTCCATCAGGTGTGTACTTGTCCACGGCGTCTGGGAGTTCGCGCGACAGCCGGGAAAGGAGTTCTTCGCGAGAGAGACCTGTTTGCTGGGTCAGGTGAGCCAGCACGTCAGGGTCGAGGGCTTGCTCAAGCTGGTGAGGCGCAATCTGCTGGTTAGGTCCGGATCGTACCCAGGAATCAGCAACATCCCCGTGACCCTTCTGTTTGAAGTTGTCCACAAGCTCGCTCAAGCCGCCGCCGAGCAGGCCGCCCAAGCCGCCGCCGCCCAATCCTCCGAGAAGCCCTCCGAGGCCACCCTGTTGCGGCACTTGGCTCTGGTGCCCCTGACCATGGCCCTGGCCCGGAGCCCGTGGGGTGTTCGACCCTGATCCTCCCAGCATCTCCGCGAGTTTGTCCCGATTCTGGAACCCTGCAACGGCAAGAAGGCCCAGCAGGGCTGTCATGGATGGAAAACCACGGCTCATCTCGATGCTCCTTTTCGCTGACCTGGGGCAACAGCAGGACCAAGCCATGGTTCCAGGGGCGGAGCCGTCCACAAGGTGGGCGCCACGGCGGCCGCCCCTTGGCCCGCGCGGTCGGCCCCTCAGCAACCAACGTCAGCCGACCGGGTTTGACAGAGGAACCGGCCAGCCGAGGATCATCCCCCATGCGCACCCCCATCCCCACCTCCACTGAAGCAGGTTTGCCGGGCGACGATCCCGCCTCAGCCTCTCTGCAAGCCACGGATGTCGAGGAGCGTCAGAGAGAGGAGGTTATCCCCCTCGCCGAGGAGGAAGTGCGGGTTGGCAAGAGGGAGATTACCACAGGCCGCGTCCAGGTCCGGACCCTGGTTGATATCGTGCAGGAGCAGGTTCGGGTCTCCCTGGAGGAGGAGACGGTCGAAGTCACCTGTGTGCCGGTCGGGCGCGACATCGATCAGGCTCCCGAGGTTCGCACCGAGAACGGCGTCACCATCGTGCCTGTGATCGAGGAGGTGCTGGTGGTGGAGAAACGCCTCGTCCTCAAGGAGGAACTGCACATTCGGCGCGTCACCCGCACCGAGGACATGGAGGTACCAGTCGAACTACGCAAGCAAAGGGCCGAGGTCGAGCGGCTTGCGCCAGACGATGAACCCGCCTGACGGCAGGGCTGTGCGGCAACGGAACTGGCCCTGAGCGTGACCGTTCCCTCGTCGGGCGGGCAAAGCGGTTGGACTGGGTCCAGCACCTGCCGATCCAAGGTGACACTGAGGAGACGAACCTATGAGCCATAGCGCGAGTGCTGGATCTATGAGCCAGCGGATGATCACCGCATTCTTCGACAGCCGGACTGACGCCGAGGAGGCGATTGCTCGACTTGAGGCGGAGGGCATCGCACGAGGAAGCGCCCGCCTTGTTCCTGGCCACGAGCGGGACACCAGCAGTGGCACCGCCTCTGTGGGCGATGCGGCCAAGGGTTTCTGGGAATCGCTGGGTGACCTCTTCCTGCCGGATGAGGATCGCTACACCTACGCCGAGGGCTTGAGCCGGGGTGGGTACCTCGTGAGCGTCAACGTCTCGGATGCCGAGTACGAGCGTACGCTCGACATCTTGGATGATGAGGGCACCATCGACATCGACGAGCGGGCGGCTTCCTGGCGTTTGGAAGGGTGGACCGGGACCAGCGCTGCGATGGCCGGGTCCAGCGCTACCAGCGCGGTCGGCTCTGGCACCACCAGGGGCTCATCTTCCATGACGGGCACCGAACGCACCAATCGGGAGGGCAGCGAGGTTATTCCGATTGCTGAGGAACAGCTTCATGTCGGAAAGCGCGATGTGAACCACGGGCGTGTTCGTGTTCGCTCGTATGTGGTGGAGCGGCCCGTGCAGGAGCAGGTCTCGCTGCGCGAGGAGAACGTCCATGTGGAGCGTCGCGCGGTAGAGGGCTCCGGGCGAGCCGGTGCGGTGAGTGGCGACGCCCTGTTCCAAGATCGTACCGTCGAGATGGACGAGAAGCGCGAGGAGGCAGTGGTCTCCAAGGAGGCTCGCGTGAAGGAGGAGCTTGTCATCAAGAAGGACGTGAACCAGCGCACCGAGACCATCTCCGATACGGTCCGCAGCACTGAAGTCACGGTCGAGGACGAGCGCAGCAATCAGGTGCCGGGTACCGGGAAGGCAGACCGTAAGCTGTAAGATCACCTCACAGGCGGGAACGTTGCCCGAGGGGTGACGTTCTCCCGATGACGGGACTGCCTTCCCGTCATCGGCCCTATCCCCGCATTACCTATGGGGCCGCTCAAGGCCCGGCGTTGCGAGACCGCCGGGCCTTTTGCTCGTGTAGCATTGGCACCCGACTTCAGGCGCACCACACTCGCTCTGTCTGAGGCTCGGGGCTTTTGCTCCCCTGACCTCGGTGCCCATATAATGCCCAGCTTTGCGAAGGGCGCCGCCACGGCCACGAACGCCATTAGCGTATGCGCATTAGGGTAGGCTGTCAGCCCGAGCCGCTGTATCCGACTGGCCGAGTTCCCACGCGTCCTCGTAGACGCTACGTAGAACCACGTAGGTGCCAAAGGTCTGGTATCCCGCACATAACCGGCTTCTCCCACTGTGGGGCCTTCATTCTGTTCAGGGTGGTCCCGTGAGCCTTTCGCCTGACCGGCATCAATCATCCGATCACGCGACCTTGCAGGTCGCCGAGCAGCGCCTACGGCAGGCTCTCCGCGCAGGCTGCATCGCCGCCTGGGAGTGGGACCTCGCGACCAATCACGTCGTCTGGTCCGACAATGCCGAGCACCTTCTTGGTCTCCGTTCTGGCCACACCAGCGAGTTCGAGGAACGGGTTCATCCGGAGGATCGCCAGCGCCATCAGGCAGCCTTGAAGGCAACCACGCAGGCCGGAGAGCCCTACGATATCGAACTTCGATTTGTGAAGCCGGATGGCACGACAATCTGGATTCACGACAAGGCTGAACTCCAGATCGACCCTCAAGGCCAGCGGTTTCTAATTGGCATCACAGCCGACATTACACGTCGCAAGACAGCAGAGCTTGAAGCTCAGGAGAAGACGGCTCTCCTCGAAGCGACCCTGGAGAACATGGACCAAGGTATTTTGATGGTCGATCAGACTCACAGGATCGCACTCTTCAATCGCCGGGTCGCCAACCTCCTCGACCTCCCACCTGCTCTGCTTGCCACACGTCCGGATTTCGAGGCGGTGCGGCAGTATCAGGCACAAAGGGGCGAGTTCGACTATACCCCCGATCCCGACATGGAGCGCATCCTGCGGGAGGGTGTAGCTGCGGGTTCGTTGGCCCGCGAACGGGTGCGCCCGAACGGCGCCGCTCTTGAAATCCGTACAGTTCCGCTGGCTGGGGGCGGCGTGGTGCGCACTTTCACCGATGTAACAGCGAGAAAGCGAGCCGAAGCAGAGGCTTCAGAGGCCCTGTCGCTCCTGCGGACAACCCTGGAGCACATGGACCAGGGCCTCATCATGGTCGATACCGAGGAAACCATCCGGCTCTACAACAGGCGGGCTCTCGAACTCCTCGACCTGCCGGAAAGCCTTATGTACGGCCCCCAGTCGTTCGACGCGGTCAAGCGCTACCAACGTGAGAAGGGGGAATTCATCCGCAGTGACGCCCAGCAACGTCAATGGCTCGACACAGGAGATTTCCTTCACCAGAAAGCACGGTACATACGGGAACGCCCAAACGGTATGGTTCTGGAGGTCTGCTCCATTCCGCTTCCCGGCGGGGGAGCAGTTCGAACCTTCACGGACATCACCGCACAGAAGAGAGCCGAGCAGGCCCTTCGCCTGAGTGAGGAGCGCGCCCGCGACTTCGCCAACATTGCCTCGGACTGGTTCTGGGAGACGGACGCCGAGTTTCGCTACACCTCTCTTATGGGAGCCGCTCAGATCCTGCTGACCGATGCAGCCATCGGCAAGACCCTCTGGGACGCCGTAGGAGGTGATTCCGCCGACCCGGCGTGGCGGCGTCTCATCTCGTCGCTGTCCGCAGGCAAGCCATTCCGCGACTTCGAGTTTGAACTGAAAACCCCCCGTGGTCGCTCCGTCTGGTTCTCCAGCAGTGGCCAGCCCATTCTTGATCCGGACGGCAACCTTACAGGCTATCGTGGGGTGTCCACGAACATCACGCATCGCAAAGCGACCGAAGCGGAGCGCGAGAGCCTGCAAGCGCAACTGAGAGAAGCCCAAAAGCTCCAGATCATCGGGCAGCTTACGGGAGGTATTGCGCACGACTTCAACAACTTGCTTGCCGTCATCCTCGGCAATGCGGAACTCATTACGGAGAACCCGACCGATCCAGCACTCGCCTATGCTTTGGCCGATCAGATCATGGTCGCGGCCGAGCGCGGGTCCGACTTGACGCAAAAGCTCCTTGCCTTCGGCCGTCGCCAATCCTTGAAACCCGAAAGGCTCAAACTGAAGCAGGTTGTGGAGGCGATGGTACCCCTGCTGCACCGGACCATCGGGGCGCACATCGAGCTTCAGATACACCTCAATGACAGCGACTTGGCGGCCCTCACAGACCGCACGCTACTGGAGAGTGCGATCCTCAATCTGGCTGTGAACGCCAGGGATGCCATGCCTCAAGGCGGCGCCCTCACGATTCGAACAGGTGAGCGCTTCGCCGGTCCCGCCGAGGGAGCGCTGCCGATGGGGCACCCTGTGGTCTATGTCATCGTTGCTGACACCGGAATGGGTATCCCACCAGATGTGCTGTCCCGTGTTTTTGAGCCGTTCTTCACCACCAAGGAGGTCGGAAAGGGCTCAGGTCTGGGGCTGCCGATGGTCTACGGTTTCGCCCAGCAGACGGGCGGCCATGTCTCGATTGAAAGTCAGGTCGGCGTCGGAACAACCGTGACGATTGTGCTCCCAGCTATTGCTGCGGCAGACAGAAGGACCGAGAAGACTGAGGACGCACCAGAAATGGTAGCTCATGGCGAGCGCATTCTGGTTGTGGAGGACGAGCCCGGCGTACTTCGGTTCGTCACGTCTCAGCTTGTGAGCCTCGGCTACGAGGTTGAGGCGGTCTCAACCGGCCCGGATGCTCTGGAGGTGCTGGCGCGGAGGCAGGAGTTCGACCTGCTGTTTACCGACGTGATGCTTCCGAAGGGCATGAGTGGCGTCGAACTTGCCAGACGAGCGCGGGAGCTTGTGCCGGACCTCAAGGTGCTGCTCACCTCTGGCTACTCGGAGGATGTCTTCGAGCATCACGGACGCCCTGATGCCAACACCCTCCTTCTGCGCAAGCCATATAGGCGCAGAGAGTTGGCCGAGACGCTGCGGAGGGTGCTGGACGAAGGGTGACGCCCGCCGTCACGCGCACCCTATTCGCTTCTACGCCTCCACCTCGGGCGTCTAATCGTAGGGGACTTCCGTTCGGCCATCACATCAAATTACCGGCCCTCCTGAATGCCTGTCTTGCAGTTCTCCACACTTTGTCCTATGCGTAGCCATTGAACAGTACTCTAGCTTGGGCGTTGGTTAGCAATTGCTGGTGCAATGAGGTTCTGCTGGTGGCCAGGAATCGCCACCTTTAGTTGCCCCTCGCCAGGATGCCCGAGCAATGACCCTTGTTGGCGCCCACGATGCAGTCCTCGTCGCGCTTTCCATCCTGATCGCGACGGTCGCCTCCTACACCGCTCTTGATCTTGCTGGCCGCACCAAGGCAGCAAGCGGATGGGTGCGGTACGCCTGGATGGCTGCTGCGGCTGTGGCCATGGGCGGCGGCATCTGGTCCATGCATTTCATCGCCATGCTGGCCTTCAGCATGCCCGGCATGACGGCGAACTACGACCTCGGCCTCACAGTGCTATCCCTCGTCCTTCCCATCGCCGTCACAGGGATTGGCTTCGTCGCGGCGGATCGCGAGCGGACCGGGTACGCCACTCTGGCCTTGAGTGGGCTCCTGATGGGCCTCGGCATCGTCGCCATGCACTACGTCGGCATGGCCGCCATGCGGATGGCTGCGGATCTCTCCTACGACAGCCTCTGGGTGGCTCTCTCGGTGCTGATCGCCATCGGGGCCTCCACCGTGGCCCTATGGCTGGCCTTCCGCAATGCGGGTCTGCTCCAGAAACTCTTGGCCTCGGGCGTGATGGGCATCGCCGTCTCGGGCATGCACTACACCGCCATGCGGGCCGCCATCTTTACCGCTCATTCTGCGGTAGACGGGGCTCACGGGCATGCCAGCATCAGCCAGACCAACCTCGCGCTGGCTGTCGCCACCACGACGCTCCTGATCCTCTTCCTCGGCCTCGTCGCGGCGATGTTCGACCGCCGCTTCGCTGTCCTGGCCGAGAAGGAGGCGCTGGCCCTGCGCCGGAGCGAGGAGCAGTTCCGGGCGCTCTACCGCAAGACGCCGCTCCCCCTCCATTATCTTGATGAGAACGGCATCATCCTGAATGTCAGCGAGGCGTGGCTCGACCTCTTGGGCTACCGCCTCGACGAGGTGATCGGACGCCCGATTACGAACTTCATGACCGAGGAGTCGATCCGCAGAAGAGGACAGGTGATCTGGCCCAAGCTCCTGAAGGACCGGTCCATTAAGGATGTCGAGTACCGCCTCGTCACGAAGGCAGGGACCGTCCTCGACGTTCTCATGTCCGGCAGGGTCGATGAGGTTGCTGAGGGGCGCATCCACATCATGGGCGGTGTTGTGGACGTGACCGAGCGCAAGCGCACCGAGGAAGCCCTGCGGCAGGCCCAGAAGATCGAGGCTGTCGGTCAGCTTACCGGAGGGGTGGCTCACGACTTCAACAATCTCCTAGCCGTTGTGCTCGGCAATCTCGAACTCGCCCGCAAGCGGCTGCCGGAGGACTCGAAGGTCATCCGGATGGTCGAGAGTGCCATTCAGGCTGCTCAACGGGGGGCGTCCCTGACCCAGCGCATGCTTGCCTTTGCCCGGCGGCAGGACCTCAAGCCCGAGCCGGTGAGTGTACCGGATCTCGTGCGCGGCATGGAGGACCTGTTGCAGCGCTCTGTCGGCCCACAGGTGCGGATCGAAACCCGCTTCCCTCTCGGGTTGTCACGGGCTCATGTGGATTCCAACCAGCTTGAGTTGGCCCTCCTGAACCTTGCAGTGAATGCCCGCGACGCTATGCCGGACGGCGGCCTGATCAACATCGCGGCCCACGAGCAGGTGGTGGGAACCGGCCAGACTCCGGGCCTGGAGCCGGGGCGGTATCTCTGCCTCTCCATCACCGACACAGGCACAGGCATGGACGAAGCGACGCTCTCGCGGGCACAGGAGCCGTTCTTCACGACGAAGGGCATCGGCAAGGGCACAGGCTTGGGTCTCTCGATGGTGCATGGCCTTGCTGAGCAATCCGGCGGAACGCTCGTCCTGCGCAGCCGCAAGGGTGAGGGAACGACGGTGGAGGTGTGGCTGCCAGTTTCGGATTCCAGCGTCATCCCCACACCCGACCCATCGGAGCGCAGCACGCAGACCGGAGGAGGCGAGACGCGGCAGTTGACGATCCTGGCTGTTGATGACGATCCGCTCGTGTTGACGAATACGGCAGCCCTGCTGGAGGACCTTGGCCATTCGGTCATTGAGGCCCCCTCGGCTCATCATGCGCTTGAGGTGTTGCGGGCGGGCCGGTCCGTCGATTTTGTTGTCACCGATCAGGCGATGCCCTGCATGACGGGCGTTCAGTTGGCGCGGGCGATCAGAGCGGATTGGCCGAACCTGCCGGTCCTCCTGGCAACCGGGTATGCGGATCTACCCCCCGGCACCGAGACCGAGATCCTGAGGCTCAACAAACCCTTCTCACAGGAGGCACTCGCCCGAGCCATCACGGTCTGCTTAAGAGCGCAACTCGACCCCACCAGGGTGCTGCCATTCCGCAAAAGGCCCAGTTGACGCGCCCAGCCCCACCTCAATGAAGCTGTGCCCGGCACTGCCGGAACAGACCGGAATGGATGTTGCGGTTGGTCTGCATCATTCGCAGGGATGGCAACTGAGGCCCTTCACTCGCACGGGGTGGAACCCGGAGGAAACGTGACCGTTCCTTAAACGTCGAGCTTAATTTTAGTCTCAGGCGGTCCCTTCCCATGGCTTTTTCCGGCTTTCGTCACCACAGGCGGCTTCGGGGTGATGTGGTCTCCGTCCTCAATCGCCTCGTCCGTGAGGGGGTGGTCGCGACCTACCAGACGAACTTCCACGGCTCCGTGCCGCACCCTGACGCCATCGAGATAACGGTCATTGGTCGCCCTGAAGCAGGTGGTCAAACGGAGGTGCAGAACAGGGTCGAAGCCGAACTCGCGGCTTTTTCGGATCGTGCGGCCATCTTCGTCAGAGCGGCTTCCGAGAGCCCGCTGGCGCCACCCCAACGAGCATAGCTTCAACACAGGGAGGTGCGACAAGGGGCAGCCTCGGGTAGTGTCTCAGTTTGAATTTGCCGCTGCGACGGAGCGCGGCTTGTATCGGCTGGAATACTGGCTCCAACAATGCTTATCACCGAGCATAACTCAGGTGAAGGACCGAGCGAACCACCGATGGTATACTTGCGTGATGGCACCGCACATCACATGCCAGTCGATCCGCATTCCCGTGAACCGTTCCGGTGAGGTCGAACAAGGCTTCCTGGTTTTCGCTGACGACGCGCTGATGGCGGTCGTGATGCTCCTTGACGGAAGCTTGGACGAGGAACTCAATCACCTAAAGGGCCGCTGGTTTATGGAGACGGGCTATGGCCCCTGCGCGGTCGCGCCGGGGACGGATCAGATCTTCCAATCCCCTGATGAAGCGCAGCAATGGGTGCTGGAGCGGGTCTCTAATTCAAACTGAGACACTACCCAACCTCGGCGCCAACGCGGGAACACGGGCCGAAGCTCGGGCATTGCCCTGCCGTGGAAAACATTCTGTCGTATCTGGCGTCGCATCGGTATTCGCTCGTCACCCGCTACACGGTGACGGTGTTCATCACCCTCATCTTCACGCTCCTGCGCGTCGAGATGGGGGAGCGAGCGGGTACATACGGCTTCTTTGTCTTCATTCCGGCCGTCTTTCTCGCATCCTTGCTGTTCGACCGGGGCTCAGGTCTCCTCGCAACGGCGCTGAGTACAGCGGCCCTGGCGTACCTGATTGAGCCATTCGACAGCTTCGAGGTCGCCCAGAAGCACATCATCCCGCTTGTCTTCTTCGTTCTGGAGTGCACCGGCATCGCCGCGCTGTGCGAGGCCCTGCGCCATGCGCTTGAGCGGGCGACCCGCGCCGAGCGCGAGAAGGACCTGATGTTCCAAGAGTTGGCGCATCGGACCAAGAACAACCTCCAGATGATTGCTTCAGTGCTGACCCTCCAGGCGCGAGCCCAGACGGAGCCTGCCGTCCGGGCTGCTTTTGATGTGGCCATCTCTCGGGTTCAGATCATCGCCAGGGCGCATGAGCGGCTCCAGCCGGGAGGACCACAGGGCGAGGTGAACCTCCGCGACTTTCTGGAGGACCTCTGCGGTACCCTCGGCGACACCCTGCGCGATCTGCGACCTGTTGCCGTGCGTGTGGAGGTGGAGCCGATCATGACCGGCCCCGACAAGGCCGTGCCGCTGGGGCTGATCGTCAACGAGCTTGTGACGAACGCCTTCAAGTACGCCTTTCCGGACGGGGCACAGGGCGCCGTCGAGGTGAGCTTGCGCCGGGTGAGTGAAAAGGAGGTCCGATTGTCGGTGGAGGACAATGGAATCGGTTGCACGGCCTCAGATGAGGGCCTGGGTACCCGCCTGACGCGGCTTCTGGTGCAGCAACTTGGAGGCAGCATCCAGCGCGAGGCAGGGAGCCCCGGCTGTCGTGTGACAGCCCGTCTATCCCTGTGAGCCTGGGGTCACCCATTACCGGGTGCATAACCATCCTCCCCAAAGGCCCGTATCGAGCGGGACCCCTCCCCGAATGCTTCTCTGAAGGCGGATGTCGCACAGCCCGTCATTGCGCTTGATTGACGTAGGGTCAGGGGGTATGACCCGCCCCTTCCAAGCGAGGCTTGGCTGGGAGGGTTGGCACGGATGCCGGTCGTTCTTGTCGTCGAAGACGAGCCGGTAGTCCGAATGGATGCTGCCGACACGCTGGAGGACGCGGGATTCGAGGTGGTAGAGGCCGCAACTGCGCGGGCAGCCCTGGCACTTCTGGAGAAGCGCAGCGGCGATGTGGCGGCTCTGTTCACGGACGTGGACATGCCCGGCGACATGGACGGGCTGGAACTCGCTGGTATTGTTCACCACCGCTGGCCGCACATCGCCATCGTCGTCACCTCGGGCGTCGTGCGGGTGGCGGGCTCTCTCCCTAGCGGCGGCATCTTTCTCGCAAAGCCTTACCCAATGACCACTCCGGTGCGGATCATCCGAGACCTGATCGAAAGAGCAACTGACGCCTGACTATTGGTGCTCTCATCGGGTGATGATCTGGATCACCCTACGGCTTTGCGGCTCCACCACGGCAATAGCATCGCTGGTGATGAGATAGCGATAGCTCGTGGTGGTCGGGGTCTCGGTAGTGATGTCCTGCGGAAGCGCGAGGAGTTCGACTTCCTCAGGTATGGTCATGTCAATCCGGGCGGGCTCACTGAGTTGGACAATGGGAAGATCGGGTCTCTTCGCCTGCTCGCGGATGATAGCCTGCTTCTCGGGGGGCAGCATCGGAGGTGTTGGGGACTCCACCACTGTGCCCAGTGTTGGTCCGCCTGTAGTCTGCGCAAGGGCTGGTGATCCGGTCCCGACGAAAGCGAAGACCAGCATCAGAAGCCTTTTGCTGGCGCTCCCGCTGAGAGCATTGGGTCGAACCATGACATTCTCCCGTTAAGGCAAGTAAGAACTGCAAAGATTGATTCCGTCGATTTCTTGTCGAGAACACCGACGAGCCCTGTCAGCCCCAACAGTTTAGGTGGAACTGGGCTCTGCGGAGCGTGTTCCATACAGGACAACGACAAACGTTACGGGCTGTTCAGGTCCGCATCATTCATAAGATCGGGGCCGTATGCCTGTCCGTTCCTCTGAGTTGCCGTCCAGCACTATTAGCTATCACCTGGGTCTTCTCAACATGAAGATCGAGGAGATCGCCGAGCGCACCGGTGTTGAGCCCTTAGCACGGCGCGATCTGGAGGCTTGTCTGGCGGCTCTGCCTTGGCGCGGGCGTCGGCATCTCACCCTTGCTCTGGAGAGCGTCCGGGTCCACGCAGACTCCCCTGCTTTGCAGGACGCGGTGCGCCTGATGCTAAAGCTTACGGCTCAGATATGGGCCGAAACGCCGCCACCTGACCTGAAACGGTACGTGCCCAGCGCAGAATACGAGCTTCACTGACGCAGATCAGCGGGCGACCGCTTGCTCGGCCCCACATGGCCGCGTCAAACTCGGCGGTGAGCGTCTATCGAGTGTCGGGCTCGATCAGGTCACGTCGATCTTGCAGGGGCTGTCCGCCAGCGCCACCTCGATTGTTCTTGCGAAGCTTTGCTGGTCGAAGGGCTTGTGCAGCGTTGGCGTGCCCCGGAACCGCTCCGGAAGAGCAGCCGCACCATACCCTGTGGCAAAGATCACCGGAATGCCCCTCCGCCGCAGCACATCGGCAACCTCATAGGTGAGGTGCCCACCGATGTTGATGTCCAGAATGGCAGCTTCCACTTCCGCTTCACGTGCGAGCGTCAAGGCATGGTCGAGTTTGGCCGCAGGACCAACCACCTCAACGCCAAGGTCGAGCAGCATATCCTCGATCAGCATCGAGACCATGGCCTCATCCTCAACAAAGAGGACTCGGCACGTCGTACTGCCACTCATGATCTGCCCCAACGTCATGTTTGTTGGGGGCGCAGTGACGATGAAGTATGTCCGTAAAGTGGAAGCTGTGCTGGACCTAGCCACGATCTGCAACCAAGGTATGATGTGCCCGCTACCCATCTGTGGAGGTGGCTGCTCAGACACGTCGTTTTCACTGTGCGCACCATGGCAACAGCGTTCAAGCACATGATGAAATCATCCATGCTTCAGAACCCTGTAGGTGGGCAATTGACGCCTACCTTGGAGAGATCATGTGGGAGGAGGCGGCATAGGGGGAGTGGACCTGGCGCACTACCTCGGCTGCCTCCTCGTGGCCCCCTGCACGCGGGGTTCTAACTTCCCGCGCGGGGCATCGACTCAGGCGATTCTAAACTCTTCGTTGATCGCGCTCTTGACGCCCCCTCCCATCTGAGGACCGCCTCCAGCCACGTAGATCGCGTCGCCGATCACCACGGCGCCCATACCGTGGCGCGGCGTCAGCATCGGCGCGTAGCTCTCCCACCGATCCGTCGCCGGATCGTAGGCTTCGTTCTGGCCATAGACGCGGTTGGTACCCTCGCCACCCATGCAGAAGATCCGGTTGCGGAACCAAACAGTTCCATGCCCCGACCGCGCGGTCGGAATCGGAGCGCGGAAGATCCAGGCGTCCGTCTTTGGGTCGTAGGAGTGGTGCAGGTTCGAGTTGGTGTGGAACGTGTCCACCCGGCCGCCGATGAGGTGGATGACGCCGTTCACGGCCACCACGCCTGTATGATCGCGGGCGAGCGGCATGGGCTGGCGGCGGGTGTAGCGGTCCTCGCGCGGATTGTAGACGAGGTGCCAATCGACCGAGCGGCGATTCTCCGACCCGATGGCGCCTCCGATGAGGTGGATGGCGTCGCCGAGAGCCACGCAGGCGATGGCGCCGCTGGCCTCAGGCAGCCGCCGCAGGGTGTGCCAGCGCTCCCCGTCGAAGGCGAAGGCGCCGTCGTGCGGGGTGCGGTTCTGCTCCGTGAAGCCGCCGAACGCATAGAGACGGTCGCCTAGGGTCGTCACGCCGACATGGTTGGCGCCGCGCGGCAGTTCGGGGAGCGCCTCCCACCGGTCTGTGGCCGGGTCGTAGGCGTGGTGATAGGGCCGATCAACCCGCTGCTCGGCATACCCGCCGACGAGGTGCACCCGCCCCCTGTACTCGGCCGCCCAGGCCATCTCGGTGCGCGGGATCGGCAGCGGCGCCCTCGCCCGCCATTGTCCCGGTGCAGCAGCCGGTGGCGCAGGGCTGTCGGACACGGCGTGTTGCCGGTGCAGGTCGGGGAGATTGATCCGGCCGGGGGCATTGAGCCGCTCGAACTGGCCGGTGTGATGCTCGTGCTGAGCCAATGCTGCTGAGGCAAGCGTGCTGAGCCCCCCGGCGAGCACAAGACGACGATTGAGATCCATGTTGGTCACCGGTCCTCTGGCATCAGGACCGACACTGAGCAAAGATCCGAGGCCCCGCAAGGAGGGGAAAATCACAAAAGCAGGACCGGCACGTCCCTGCCAAGCCCACTCGGATTCCTGAGGTGAGCAGGTGTCCGCCGCCTCGATCGGTACACGTGACCTTCAGGCGTGCAAAGCACCCGAACCTTCGACCCTTCGGGCGAGCACCTTGTCAATGCGACGGCTGTCCATATCGACAACCTCAAAGCGCCAGCCGAGCGTCTCGACTGCTTCTCCCGTCGCAGGAAGATGCTGGAGTTCACCGATGATAAGACCGGCAACCGTTTCGTAGTCGCGGTTCTCGGGGAGCACGATACCAAGCTGATCCGCCATTTCGTCGGCAGGCATCCAGCCAGCGAGGAGCCAGGACCCGTCCTCTCGCCGGACGGCTTCGGGCTCCGCATCACCCTCGTCCGACCGAAAAGCTCCTGCAATAGCATCGAGAATGTCGGCTGGCGTGACCACCCCCTCGAAATGCCCATATTCGTCATGGACCAGCGCCATCGGCACCTCGGCCTCTCTCAGCACGTTAAGGGCGTCGAGGGCGTCGAGCGTATCTGGGATCACCGGAGCAGGCCGGACGTGGGCGCGCACGTCGAGAGGCCGGTCCGCCAGAAATGCCCCCAGCAACTCGCGAGCCTGCACGACCCCGATCATGTTATCCTGGGTTCCCTCCGCCACTGGCAGCCGGGAGTGAGGCGTCTTGATCAGACATTCTCGGATGTCGAAGGCTGCATCGTCCAGATCAATCCAATCTACGTCCGTTCGCGGGGTCATGATGCCGCGCACTGCTCTATCTCCGAGGCGGAGGACGCCTGATATCATCTTGCGCTCATCAGTCTCGATGACACCTGCTGTCTCAGCCTCCGCCACGATGGTCTTGATCTCCTCGTCTGTGATGGCACTCCCAGATTCCGTGTTCCCGCCCAGGAGACGGAACACGACCTTTGTGGAGGCATCGAGGAACCACACCACCGGGCCAGCGGCGCGGGACAGGAGAGCCATCGGAGGAGCCAGGGTACAGGCAATCCCCTCCGGGTTCTTGAGGGCGAGGTTCTTCGGGACCAACTCACCGATGACCACTGACAGGTAAGTGATGAAGCCGATGACAAGCACATAGGCGAGAGGTTCTGCGATGCGGGTTGCGACACCCCAGCCCTCCAGAATCTCATCGAAGCGCTGTGACAGGGCGGCGCCCGAGAAGGCACCGGCCAGGATGCCAACGAGCGTGATGCCGATCTGAACCGTGGAGAGGAACCGACCCGGCTCCTCCGCCAGCCTGAGAGCCGTACTAGCTCCAGGCCGCCCCGCCTCCACCAGGGTCTTGAGGCGGGTCTTTCGGGCGGACACAACGGCCAGTTCTGAAAGCGCGAACACCCCATTCAGGGCGATCAGAGCCAGCGCAATGATGAGTTCGAGCACGGACCTCAAGGACCGGCTCGCGAACCCGCGCAGCCTGGGCCTTCTCCTGTTTCAGCAGGGTGGGAATGTGGAAGGGGGGTGCCCTAAGGTCAAGGCGGTCGCTATTATGTGATCAGTTGGCGGGGGCTCTGGGGGTCGAGGGCTGTTCGGCTGGCGGGACAGCATCACCGCAGGCCGTGAGTGCCAGCAGGGCTACAAAGGGGATGAACAGCCAGCGTCGCACACGTCCCTCCAATTCAGGCACGGACGCCGGGCTGTCTTAATCCTCGGCAGTCCTACCAAGTTCCCCTCGCTTCGGATGGCGGCCAGATCATGGCCATCGCTTCCGCCTACTTGCCCTGAGTAGGCGCGACCCGTAAACCACCTCGTCTAAGGTTGGTTCATGCTTCGCCGCACCCTGTTCGCTGTTTTCGCCGCTCTGCTCGTTGCGCCCGCCAGTGCCGAAGAGCGGTTCATCACGGTTGCCTCTACGACCGCCCCGGAGGAGTCCGGCTTGTTCAGGCATATTCTCCCCCTGTTCCGGCAGCAGACCGGCATCGAGGTGCGGGTGGTCGTCGTTGGGACAGGCCGTGCGCTTCAAATCGGCATGAAGGGAGAGGCAGATGCCGTCATGGTCCATGACAGGCTCGGCGAGGAGAGGTTCGTCGCAGAAGGCCATGGTCTGGACCGGCGAGATGTTATGTTCAACGACTTCGTGATTGTCGGACCCGCGACAGATCCGGCTCACATTCGCGGGCTCAGGGACGCGTCCGACGCCCTACAGCGGATCGCTCGCTCCAAGTCCCTGTTCCTCTCGCAGGGCGACGACAGCGGCACTCACCGGGAGGAGCTTCGCCTCTGGACAGAGGCAGGCTTCAAGAGGGTGGAAGGCGAGTGGTACAAGGAAGTTGGTCAGAGCACAGGGCCAACCATCCATGTGGCTGCGGGGCTAAACGCATATGCCCTGACGGATCGCGCCACCTGGGCGACATTCCAAGACCGCCGCATCCTTGATCTGCTCGTTGCGGGCGACCCGGAACTCTACAACCCCTATAGCTCCATCCTCGTGAACCCCGCCAAGGGGGCGCACATCAAGGAGGCGGATGCCAGGACGTGGCATGAGTGGCTGACCTCATCTGAAGGACGAAGGGCCATCTCGACTTTCCACGTCCGAGGGGAGCAACTCTTCTTCCTGCCCGGAACCCTGCCCCCGCTTTGAACCACGGGCGGGGCCTGCTACCGCCGCATCAGGCTCCAGCGCCTAGTTCCAGCAGGAACGAGCGCGAGAACCAAAAGGATCGTGGCGCCAACCCGTGAAGGCCATGACCTCCGTGTCGTCACAGCGTATCAGCACCCGACTGTATCGAGCTTCCGGCAGGCACACCCTCCAAGAGCCGCCAGCGCACCTATCACTCGACACCTCTGCCACGGCAACGCGGGACCTCTGAGTTCACTGACGGACCGGGCGGGGCAAATTAACTGCGTCGCAGGCGGCACACGAACTTTCGGATATCTACACCGCAGACGCGACGGCGCGCATCTCTCGCGACCACTCACAACGACAGACCGAATTGGGATGGCCTCGCATGTGAACCAGCCCCTCCGATACCGCCCAATGGCCCTAATTTCGGAGCCCCGCTGCCGACCGCGCCGCCGTGAAGCCAACACCAGTTTCACATAGCGAAGTAAGCCCAGGGGCATTCCCAGGATGGCGCTCCTGCCCGTCGAATAAATACCTGATCGACAACAGGAGCCCTCCGATGCACTACCGCGACCTTTCCCCTAAGGCCACCCCGATCCAGCCCGCTCTCAACTACCACAACGCCGCTCGCTTCATCATCGAGCAGCAGTTCGCCCCCAACGGACCGGCGACGAGCATGCCACACCTCGTGGACTGCCCCGATCTCGTGCCCAGCCGCTTCAAGACGCCCGCAGAATATCACCGCGCCGTCGCGCTCAGGACGGAATGGTGCAGCCGGTATGCCTACGGCGGGCATTCGGTCCAGGCGCTGGACGGCGATGCCGAACAGAACGGGCTCCGATTCCGTTTCACGGTCGGACCGGTCGCCACGTTGTTCAACCTGATGAACACCGCTTGGGGCACGCGCTTCTCGAAGGGTCAGATGTGAGCGCCCTCTCCATCCTCCAGCGAATGGCAGCGCAACAGGGGTTTAAACTCGGGTGGGTTGATGACGCCCGTCGAGCCGCTACCCAATGGACTGTCGAGTGCGATGGCCTGACCCGCGCGAACCTGACCGCTCCTGGCGAATTCGAGCAAGCTCTCCGCGAGCGGCGGGACTGGTGCCAGGAGCACGCGCCGGGCGATTACGAAATCGAGCCCATCGGCCCGAACCCTGAGCAACTCACTGGCCGCCGATTCCGGTTCGTAGACCCGAAGATTGCAGTTGCCTTCAAGGTGACCTTCGCGGTCGATCTGTGGCCCTGATCGATTAAAGGGGTCGAATTCCACTGAGTTCGGGGCGCAGCGCGCCTGGGCGCTCGTTCACATGATCCACGGCATCGGGCCGACTTCGTCTCGCATTGGCGCATGGCACCCGAGGGTGCTCTCCGGCGTCACCCGGCACCGCCATATCGAGCACCTCACCGGCCAGTACCGCCCCTGCGGCGGGCCATCGATATAGATCGCCTGGGGCTTCGCAGCCGACCAGATGAGGACACGGAGGTCCTCGGGCTCAATCGCGGCGCCGAGCACCGCGCCCCATCGTACCAGACCCTTCGTGACCTCGATTGGCCCCAGACCGCCGAGTGAGACGACGCCCCGGATGGTGCCATCGCGTTGAAGCCATCCGTGAACTCCAAATTCCCGCCATCGCGGATCAACACGCCGAAGGTGATCAACGCGATTCCGGATCTCGACACGCCAGCGCTGGAAACGATTCAGATCGGGATCTGAGATCGTCAGGGTGATTGCGTGGTGCGGCCCCACGCTCCGGGTCAGGACGTTGACCGTCACGGCACGGGTGTACCTCCAGGCACAGGTCGGACACTCAAGGCGGGCGCAGCGATTCTGGGACGAGCAGAGACGGGACACCCGGTATTTATCGAGCCCTAACCAACACCGACTTAGTATCCCGGTGGATCACAACGGGGATGATCGATCATCCTTGTCCAGGCAACCGCCGGATGGGCGTCGCGTAATGCATCGTTGTCCACCACTTTGCGAAAGGCGCGGGAATGCAGTTGCTCAGACTTCTCACCAGGGTGGTGTTCTTCATCATAAGCATCTCTCTGATGTGCGTTGCAGGCGGGCTCATTTTCTTCGCGGGAGTGCAGTTTGTTGAAAGCTTCAATTCCGGAGGTCAAGATGTAGGCCAGTCTCTGTTGGACTCGATTGGCTACGCAATCATCGCTATGGCCGTTTTTGATGTGGCTAAGTATATTCTCGAAGAAGAAGTCATTGATCCTACGGAAATGCGGAATGTTGGACAAGCGCGCCGCAGCATGACGAAGTTTGTTTCGACTATCAGCATCGCTGTATTTCTGGAGGCACTCGTTGCTGTCTTCCAGACGAGCAAGGGCGGAGATATGTCGATGATGCTGTACCCCACGCTTCTATTGTTCGGCGGCGTAGCGATGATTGTGGGCTTAGGAGTGTATCAGAGGCTGAGCGCGTCTGCCGAACGCGAAGTGCGCGCCTCTCCGTCCGCAGCCGCCGAGGAAAAGGCGGACTTGGAGAAGTTTTAGCTTGATCGGTCGAGGACATGAGCCGTCTTTACGGCGCGGGCGGTGGGTACAAGTAGCGTCCGGCCCCAGACCGTCTGGCGCTTCTCTCGATTCCAGCCTTGTTAAAACCGCCTTTGGGGGCCATATAGGATCTATCGACATTTGGCCGGACATCGGGCCGTACTGCCTTGAGCCTTGCTCGGGCGCACGTTCAGACTCTTCTCCCAGACATCGACAATCCGAGCAGACCGGCCGTGCTTTTGCGCGTCCGGCCGCTCGCGTGCACACAACAAGGATACTCCTCATGATCACAGGCACCGTGAAGTTCTACAACGCTCAAAAAGGCTTCGGCTTCATTCAGCCGAGTGACGGCAGCAAGGACGTGTTCGTCCATGCCACCGCGCTGGAGCGTGCTGGCATGCGCGACCTCTCTGAAGGTCAGGCGGTCAGCTTCGACACGGCGGAAGACAGCCGCTCCGGCAAGGTCGCCGTCAACAACATCAGCGCTGCGTAAGCCTTGATGGTCAGGCTTATGCCTGACGCTTTGAGGCCGCCTCTTCTGGGGCGGCCTTTTTGTTTTGCACGAGCGACTGGAGCAATTCGATCATGGCCATGCACAGCTTTAGGAAGACGGCGTTCGGGCGATCCGTGATGTTCGCGGTGGGCTACGACGATGGCCGCACAGGCTACCTCGTGGTTCAGAACCATGGCACCACGGATCAGGATTACCTCATCCCCCCGCTTGCGCGTGAGCGCCAAGCTCAGGGCGAGCTACCGGAAGGCACAATCTGCACCATCAAACGCGTGCGCTGAAGCGTCAGCAATGCAGGAGACGAGCCGATGTCCCACAAGTACCACGTTCGCCAGATGGTCCGCCTTCGCCGCCCCGGCTTCTCGGATGGCCGGGTAGGGAGCGCGAGCAGCTATGAGGTCACCCGGCTGATGCCGCCCGACCAGACGGGCGAGCCCGCCTACCGGATCAAGTCTGGCGCAGTCGAGCGGGCGGTGCGGGAGGACGAGATCGCCCTCGCATAATCGGTTCAACCCGACCTCGACACGATACGAAATTGACAGGCTGGCTTCAGAGCCCCAAACGATGAGAAGAATGAGCATGAACCAGACCCACCCCTACACTCTCGAACTCTCCCCTTCGCCCAAAGGCGACGGCTCCATGGGGTGGGCGATCCGCAGGCAGGCTAAATGCTGGAGCGCTCCGACCGCATGTACCGCAGCGAGCGCGAGGCGCTGAAGAGCGGCTAGGAGGCCGTGGAACGGGCACTCTCCGGCGCGTCGCAGCCCGCCCCCTCGCGGCGTCGCGGTTGACCAACGCGCCCGTTGGAGATGTGTCGCGGAGCATTTTGGCCCAACTGCATCAGCTAAACGCTACCGTCTCGCGCTTGGAAGTCGCACAATCTGCGCGTTATCTATGGAACTGAGTGGGTCTCCGAGAGGACGCCTACTCACTATTTGCATTTGATCTGAGGGAGGCCCCATGCCGACAGTTACCGTGAAGTGGTTCAACGAGACCAAGGGCTATGGCTTCATCCAGCCGGACAACGGCGGCAAGGACGTGTTCGTCCACGCCAGTGCCGTGGAGCGCTCCAGCATGCGCGGTCTCGCTGAGGGCCAGAAGGTCTCCTACGAGCTTGAGACCGACCGCAAGAGCGGCAAGGAATCGGCCGGGAACCTCAAGTCGGCGTAGCAGGTCGTACTCGAAACGTCGGGAGCACGGGCATCGGCTCGCGCTCCCTCATTGATCAAGCTGGCCTGCTCCACACTGCTACGAGTGCGCCCCAATCTGCCTCGTGCTCAGGTGTTCCGGCAGGCCCCGCTGATCAGCCCAATTCCCCCGGATTGGCTCTTAAGCTTTGCTTGGACCATCTGAGCCGGACCCGCTTCTCCCCGATACGGCGTTCGCCGTCACACCGTCCGTATTGGCGCCCAGGGATAGCTCACGCTCCGCTTGGGTCCAAAACTCCGCGTCGTGCCCCTCGGGGCGACCCCGCTGCTCCCAAAGCTCCAAGGCGCGCTGCTTGATCTGATCGTTGGTCGGCATGTCGGTGGGGTGCATGTGGTCGTTCCTATTCGCCTCTGCCGGGACATAGGCCGCTACGGCAGATGGATGATGATGCAGAGAATAGCTGACGTGCTGTGTGACAAGTCAGATCATGGCTTGGCGAAGAGTGCGTCATTACGTGCGCGCCAAGCATCGTCCGCCAGCCACTTGTAGTCCTGATCGGGCATGAGCGGCACCGTCTTCACCTTCGCCTCCGTCAGTGGAAGAAAGAAGCTATCTCGCTCCTGCGACACCTTCAGGAACCGAATGGGAACGACGAAGCTGTCCCTCCCAGTCGAGAAGAAGCCCCCTGACGCGACGACCGCATAATCCCGGCGATCCTTGGTTCCGAACACGATGTTCCGGACCTCCCCGATGATCTTGTCGTCGGCGCTTCGAACCTCCGCGCCGATGATCTCGTCAGCCCGCAGGCCCGGAGCAAGCTCGTTGATGCTGATCAGCGGTTTGGCGCCTGCGTCGGCGCGATGACCTGCCACGGCGCCACGCTGCACCTTCGGCTCTCGTGCGGTGAACTGCTTATTCGCCTCCTCCTCGTCATTGCCGCCGAGGGAGCCCATTGACGGTGCGGCCAGGAGTTCGCGGATGTTGGCCACGAGGCGCTCGCAGTCGTCATGGCGCCCGTAGGACCAGAGGATGAAGGCTGCATCACGCAAGGCGCGAAGGTCGCGCACCGTCTGGCGATTGGCCCGGCCCCGAAGCTCGGGCTTGTTCAGGATCGCCTCTTCGAGCTTGGCGTCGGCGATCTGGCAAGCCGCCAAAGCTGGTGTAACGCCGACCACACCTAATAGCGCGACGGACAGGAGAAGTATGGCCGATTTCACGGGTGATCCAATCTGTAGGAGCGAATATGCCTGCCGACGATCCCCAGAACCCGGATGCCCGAGTACCGACGATATGATCGGGTTCCTGACCCACTGGAGGCAGCAGAGTGAGCCCTCTAGGGGGGCGATGACCCTCCTGTTCATGCGAAGGCGGTGCCAATCGCAGGAACTTTGCACCGACGAGCAGGGGGAAGATGCTCTGGGTCAGGGCCGAAGCAGTGCCAAGCTCAGGTTTGTCTGACTACAGGCGCGAAGACAGCGAAGGTGCTCGCCATCAACATACCTGAGATTAGGACCTGTGGGGGCATCAGAGGTAGCCCAGGAGCAGGGCTCCACCGAACAGAAACGCCAGAAGAGCAATCGAGAGAGCTTGGCCCTGGCTTGATAATCTGAACAAAAACCTATCAATCATTTGGAAGCCCTCACACGATGTGAGTATGCTCTCAATAATTGCTGGAAGATACGTTTAATTCTGAGTGACGGATTAAATCTAAAAGAGCGATCATATTTGCTCACGACTGACAAGGTCGCAGCGGATTGTTGTATCTTAATGCCCAAGCTTAATATACTACCGAGTTCCGGTATGAGAAATTCCTCAGTGCGATGAAGGAATAATCGGCTGAGGCAGGATGGGATTGGAATTTCGCAATGCAAGTACCAGCATCAGTACAGCCAGCAGTGTGGGGCGCGGTCGGCGGCGCAGTCGCTGCCATGATTATTGGTTTCACGTGGGGAGGGTGGGTCACCGGAGGTACGGCTGGGCAGATGGAATCCTCCAGCGCCAAGAATGCTTCAGTCCTGGCACTCACGCCGCTCTGCGTTTCAAAGGGTGAACAGCAACCGGAACAACTCGTCGCCTTGAAGAAGGAAAATTCTTGGAGTCGCGGCAACTTTGTCACCAAAGCTGGCTGGGTCTCAAATGTGAATGAGAAATACCGCTCCGAAGTCGCAACTGCCTGCGGAACGGCGCTCGTGGAAGCGATGGATGCGAAGCCCGCTGGCACGGCAAAACCTGCTAGTTGAGGTGGCCAGCACGATTGCTCGGGTCCCCAGTCTCCCGTTCAATGCAGCCGGTCGGAGGTCCGACCGGCCTCCAGCCGTTTGATCAACCCCCGGATGATCCGGACTAGCGCGGCATTCTTGGGAGCAATTGCCGGGTGTGGTGGACACATTGATGGCGATGAGCTAAGCGCCTCAGAATGGCTGCGCGAAGGGCAGCCGTTCACTCAAGCGTAAAGTACCAGAACTGTTCTCTGCTAGATGCCATTGGCTCTGGATCGCCCTAAGTTACGACACTGCCCAAGCCGGGCAGTGACTTTTAAATAGCAGGGTGACGAGAAAATCTACTTTGCGCAATGGCAAGCGGCGGCCATAACATCCTATTGGCGGCATACTGCCGTCTTATGGGGCCAAACAACTCATCACCTGCGAGTTCTCAGTGATCTTATCGTGGGAGAAGCTTAAAGAGTTGCTCACTCTGAACGATCTATATTATTGCTCGACAGGAACAGATCGGGTCAGCCCACGTTGTCCTTTCGAACAGCAACGCTTGTGAGCTTCATGAACCCCGTTCCTACTCCTACGCAAACATCCCCGTCTCTTGCCGCCGCCTCAGTCGGCTTCCTAACCTCCACGACGGTTCTTGCAGCAGCAATGGTGCTGATTGCAGCCCTGTAGCGGTGAGCCGTCGCTCGTCATCGGCCCGACTTAAGGAAGACCATGCCCCTATCGACCACCATGATCGACGCTGCCGTTCGGGTTCGTCTGGGCATCGGCCTTGCAGAATTCTTTGACGAGCACGCAACAGCGGTGCCCCTACAGTTCACCGAGCAATTAGCCAGACTGGCGGCCGCCGAGACGGCAGCGGAGTTCGAGCGCCCGACCCAGCCTTCGCAGCAATCCAGCAATGGGTGCCCTTCCGACGTAGTGGCACGCCAATCGCGATATCTACTGCGACAAGGGGCCAAGCGGCAGGAGCAAATGCAGGGTCAGTCCTTCCTGATCCCATTGTCTCCTTACCTGCCCGCTCAGCGCACCTGTTACGCTGCGTAAGAGCAGCTTTGAGCCAAAGCCAGCCTGCTCCGGCGGCCCTGCAACATCTGGGCCGCCGCGCTCTGTCCAAGTAACTTCGCACTCACCTTCCAGATGACAACGACAGGTGATTGTGACGTGCCCTTCCGGGCTGGCCAGGGCTCCGTACTTGACCGCGTTGGTCGCCAATTCGTGTACGCTCAAGGCAAGACTTGTGGTTGCCTTCTCGCCAACCGCAGGGTCGTCACCCCGGATCAGAAACCGCCGATTGCTCTGCCCTACGCCCTCGTAGGGGTCGAGAAGAACACGCAACAGCCCCTGCAATGTCGTGGCGCATCCCGTGACAGGGGCCACCTTCGAGGGCACGACGTAGTCGAGGGCGCGGCTCAAGGCCATAAAGCGCGCCCGAAGGGTCGTCGCAAAGGGCTCGACTGCGGGATCGGGTCGAGCCGCGAGAGTGATGAGCCCGTTGATCAGGGCAAATATGTTCTTGATGCGATGACCGAGTTCCAGCGTCAGCAGGTCGCCAGCTTCAGCGCGGTCTCTTGCCGAGGTCACGTCACGAGAGACTACCAAGAGGTGCGTGAGCGTACCACCGGGGCCACGCACCGGAGTGACAACCACGTCCCACCACTTCGGCGTGCCCTTAGCGGTGGGTCTGTATCCCGAGTATCGCCCGACCCCGCCGGACCGTGCGGCATTGATGGCGTTCTGAACGGCAGCGCGTTGGTCGTGGGACCAGAACTCGATCCACAACTGCCCCTTCACCTGCTCGATATCGCTGATTTCTATCAGGCGGCGCCCATACTCGTTCATGGAGTGCACGTGGCCGCCCAACGTGAGAACCTTGATGCAGTCGGCGCTCGCTTCGAGGATGCTGCGATTAAATTCCGCCTGGGTAATACCCGCCGGTTCGCGGAGATCAGCGGTCGCACCACCAATGCAAGGCTGCTTCGGGATAGTGATGTCAGACCGAACTTGCGCCGCCAGGAGGGATAGGCCGCATGTGCGGTGCTCCTCGCTAGCTTTACGCGACACAATGATATCGTTGTTTCGGCTCATGGTCCTGCCCCTTGGCCGAGGTGAATGTTGCCTCGGTCCTCGTGTGGCGGACGCATTGCTGGCGAAGGGCCATGCGCCTCACGACAGCGGCTCACAGAGCCGCCGTTCACTCAAGCTTATGGTACTCCGATAGACTTCGGTACGATAGCGGACATGCGGGTTTTTCTGACCCTGCGACATGAAATCAGGCCCGATAAGGAATCATTCTACGATTCTGGCCCTAACGCTTTCGATGAGCGGACGAGAAGCATTGGGCTTTGGTGGGCAAGTATGATCGTTTTGGCCGCTGTCTCCTGACTGCTTTTCCAAATGTAGAAAAAGCATAGATAGGGACGACGGTTGCCCAATGCCCTTCTTCACAAAGGATCGACCGGATCAGGATGTGAGGCCGGGAAGGAGATCGTTACCGTCAGGCCGATATCGTTTTCACTTTGGGTGCTGATCTCCCCGTCGATCTGCTGAACTAGAGAGCGTACGAGACTATAGCCCAGTGAGCCCTCCCGAAGCCGGGCCATGCCGACGCCATCGTCACGCACGATCATCTCGACCCAGCCCGGTCGGCTCCGGCGGACCTGCGCAATAATGGTTCCGGTTCGCGGGGCTGGGAATGCATACTTCACGGAATTGGTAATGAGTTCGGTAATCACGATGCCGAGCGGAACCGCTGCATCGGCTTCCACGAGGACACCCTCCTCGACCTGCGCTTCCAGACGGATGTGGTTGTCGTCAGTCTCCGTGATTGGCCTCAATGCCTCGCAGAGGTCTCTCACGTAAGTTGCCACATCCACCCGCTGCTCCCGCTCGGACTTGCTGAGCAGGTCGTGAACCCTGGCCATCGCGTTGAGCCGCTCCTGAGCCTCCTCGAAGTGCGCTCGCACCCCAGGGTCGGGTTGCCGCCGCCCCTGAATGGCCAGAAGCGAAGCTGCAATCGCGAGGCTGTTCTTGGCACGATGGTTGACCTCGACCAGCAGCATCTCGCGTTCTGTCACCAGCCGCCGCAAGCTATTGGTGACGGCTTCCAACTCCTTGGTCCTAGCCGCAACGCGAGCCTCCAGTTCGGCGGTGAGCGCCCGCAGGCTCTCCTCCGCAACGAACCGGCGGTTGATGTCGAGGTATGAGAGGAAATGATTGGTGACGGTGCCCTGGCCATCGCTCAATGGGCTGGCGAACAGCATGGACCAGAAGGGCGTGCCGTCCTTCCGGTATTGCAGGATCTCCAGCGTCTCATCTCGTCCTTCCGCAATCGCAGTCTGGTACTGTTGTATGGCCTCGGGATCGGTCTCCTCGCCGTTCATGAAGTGCGGGTCTTGCCCTAGCAACTCCTCAATGCTGTAGCCCGACAAGTTCAAGAACGCCTTGTTGGCGAAGGTGATCGGATTTCCCGGCAGGGTGGCATCGGTGACGAGCATCGGCATTCGCGTGACGCGAACGGCCTCGACGAACATGCCACCCTGCTGCCGAATTCCCTCGATGTGGCGCTCAGCCCGTGTTCGTGCGTCGGTATCCGGTATGTTGTCCTGAAAATCGTTCATCACCTATCCTGACGCGAGCGGGCTATTTGGCACATTGATTGCGGGTTGACGGCTATATACAAGATTGGTCCAGCCTGCATCAACGGCTCGCAGTTCTCTGGTTTGTGGCAGCGGGCGATAAGCAGTCCTTGTCTATGGTTGGGTTATAGAACTCATCGGCGCATCAACGGTGAACCGTAGACCATCGGGATGGTATTCGGTCTTTACCTCCGCACCGGCTTGGGTGGTGAGCACCCGTTTCACCAGCCGCGATCCAAGCCCCCGGTGAGTTGGCTCCTTCAGACGAGGTCCGCCCTGTTCGAGCCAATCGATATGCAGGGTCTCAACCCCTGCATCTGAATGGATGCCCCATCTGACCTCGACGTGGCCGTGGGCTGCCGACAGAGCGCCGAATTTTACGGCATTGATGGTCAGTTCGTGGAACGCCATCCCGAACGGCACGGCAACGGCGGAAGGAAGCTGGATGTCCGGCCCCTCCAGTTTGACCCGCTGGTGGTTCGGATCGGTGAAAGCCTCAAGCTCGGACCACAGGAGATCGCGAAGTAATACAACTTGACCGTCAGCCCCGGTGATTATGGCGTGGGTTCGTGCCAGCGACTCTATGCGAGCCGTGAACGACCTGTAGAACTCGTCGGCGCTGGACGTGGAGCGCGCAGTCGCCCCTAACATGCCTTGGACGGTCGCCAAGGTGTTGCGCACCCGATGATGGAGTTCACGGATCAGCAGGTTCTGGCGCTCTTCCGACGCAGCATGCGCAGCAAGCGACCGGCGAAGCTCAAGCAGGGTCATGACCTGACGAGCGAGAGCCTTGAGGGTGTCGGCCTGGGCGGCGGTAAGCTCTCGAACCTCGTAATCGAGAACGCACACGGTCCCCAGGGGAATGCCGTCCGCCGTCTTCAACACGGCCCCAGCGTAGAAGCGCAGACCGGGAGCGCCGGTCACAAGGGGATTGCCCTTGAACCGCTCATCCTTGGATGTGTCAGGAACAATGAACAGATCGGGCTCAAGAAGAGCATGCTTGCAGATCGAAACGTCGAGCGCTGTTTCGCGCGCACCCAAGCCGACCTCCGCCTTGAACCACTGCCGGGCTTCGTCGATCAGATTGACGACAGCAATCGGAGCGTCGCAGACATGTGCGGCAATCTTGACGATATCATCGAATTCAACTTCGCGGGGCGTATCGAGGATCGCGTACTGCCTGAGCGCAGTGAGGCGTTCGGGTTCCGTCCAGGTAGGTTGGCTTTCAAGCTCACCCAAATAGCATTCCTTCTGGAAAAACCAATGAAAAACTCAAATAAGAGACACCAATTATATTAGACACAGGAATAATTATACGATTATATTCGGCGATATAAGATGAAACCGCAAGAAGAAAACATGATTTCATCTTCCTTGGGGAAATTGTTGTGCGTTTCCGGAGCAAAACGCCAAACGCTTAAACCATTTGAATTTCTTAATTCATGGGACCACTTGAACTGCATCCCCGCCCCGTTTTCTTTAACCAAGCGAACCAAGAGAGCGTGTAGGCTGACACAGTGGTTTTCGCATTGAGATCGCCGCGCACCATTTTGTTCGACCATTCTGTAGATATATATCATTGTCTTGGTCGTTACTGGAGCCTTTTATTTATGCGGCAGCATGATCCAAGCGACCGATTATTTCGTACAACGATAAATTTCATTCCCAATGGGGACCGCTATGATGCGTATTAACACACTTTTTCTCTGCTTAAGCGTAGCTTTAGTGTCATGGTGCGGCCCGGCATCTGCGCAGCAGCAATTTAACGGCTCGTGGAATGTAGAGGTTATCCCCCAGAGAGGCAGTTGCCAGCAAACCTACCAGTTCCCAGTGGTGATCCAGAATGGTCAGGTTCGCTACGGCGGCACTGATGGAATTGCTGCTTCGGGTGCGGTTACCCCAAGGGGTGCCATACAAGGCAGCATTGGTGCCGGGTCGGTTCAGGCCAACGTAAAAGGGCGACTTTCGGGGCGCTCCGGTTCTGGCACTTGGGTGGGCGCGGGAAGCTTTGGGTGCGCTGGCCAGTGGCGAGCTACAAAAAGCTCCTGAGGTTCTCAGATGTCGCCCTGCACCGGCTTCGGCAAACCCCCTGCCACTAGAAAGTCGAAACTCCAGATCGACTTTTAGGAACCGCGTGAGCTTCCCACGGCAGGGAAACCGAGCCCCACAGCGCTTCGCCGCTCCGCATCGGCATTGTTTTCGAGCTTGTGGGCACTACCCGCTGTAGGACAAGCCACAAGAAGCTGTGGGGTCGTTCTCAGCAAGACGCGTTGAGGGCTCATCACGACGCCGAGCGTTGACGCGAAGGCACTCAGGGCTGATGATATCTCCCGCCATCGAGTGGAGAAATACCCATGGCCAGCAAGGCTCGTGTCCGCACCCTCTTGGAAGAAGAACACTGCGCACTGGAAGAAAGTCACTGCCATAGCGAAGACGCAAGAGGGCCAGGAAAATCTTGCGAAGAAGAAACGTTACTCTAATCGCCACGGTTAGGGCAGCGGTGCGCTTTCAAGGGCGGGAGGCCGTGAGTGGCCTCCAGTCTCGGTCAAGGCGGCAGGCTTGGCGCGGAATAACCGTAAGCCTCGTCTGCCTGTTTATGTCCGCGCCTGCCCAAGCGCAGACGGTTATCGACGGCTCCGATCAAGGTCTCCTGCGGGGGGAGTTACCGCTTCTAACATCTGTGCTGGAGCGCGGGCTAACAAGAACGGATGGGCGAGGAGCCGCGACGACCGCGCGCGTCCGGGGCATCGTGCAGGCCAAACCAGGGGTCTACTGTGGTGAGGTGAGCACCCGAGACAGGGGCGGCTCGTATGGCAAGTTTACCCGGTTCGTGGTCGAGACGAAGATTCGGCAGGCGACCATCGCACCTGTGAATGATCCAGATCGCGCCTTGATGATCCAGAAGATGATCGACGCACGCTGCCGCAGCGACGATGGCGCGCCACGTTAGCAGCACCATCAGCGTTGGCGACAACGGCACGGCCGCCGCGAGCCCGCCGACCCGATGCGCCCCTATGCGCCGGAGCCGATGACGGCATGGCCGGTCTCGACGAAGGTGAACTCGCCCAGGAACGATGACCCGAGCCTGCTGGAGCCGGAGATCGAAGCCTCGGTAGCGATGCCGCCACGCGGGAATAGCGCCTGAAAGACGGGATAGCGGGTGAATCGACATGGCTTGGTGTCGCATCCGGAGCCGCGTGAACTGGTAGGAGCCGCGCCGCTGGCACCGTTCGACAATCGACTCTGCCATCGTCGATTCGACCCTCCGGGTCATGGCGCGGGGACCAACAGCTTCGCTTGGACAGTCAGACTCACGTTGGGTGCGATAAATGCAAACTGCCTTTTGTGTAGATGGATGCAATAATCACGGTCTTTCACCGCCCCATGTAGGTTATCCTTAAACAACCTGACCGCCTCGTTGCCGACAGCGAAGGGGTACAAAAAGTACGCGTTCTCACGCGTCCTCTTGAGAATTATTTCTGCCCGAGTGTAGACCTCCGGATGAGTAGAATCATCGTGGTTGGGAAGCTTGAGCAAATCCACGCCGTGAACATCCCGAAGTCGCGCGACAATATGTTCATGGTGGTGGATTCCCTGCTTCAGCCCGACGTAATCCGCATCGGAGATTCGCTTCACAATGCAATAGACCGAGCGAGTTTTGCCAGACCGGTTTTTAATCTTGTAATCGATGTAGCTGGGGGATTTCCTGCCCTTATGGAAATCGTCCGGGTGGGCAATGAATTCGTGAAATTTTCCACCCGCCATGACCTCATAGTGAATGAGCGGCATCACGTTCGCACTCAACTCTCCCTCCAGAAAGATCAATGATGCATGGGCCTATGTGGGAAAATTCTTTGGATTTTTACAGAGGTGTGGGTGGAAACCCGGCCGGACTAGTGGCACGCCGGGTCGGCATGTCAGGCGTCGAGCGCACGGTGTACACTTGCCCGCGAGATCCCCAGCTTCTTCGCGATCTGGGTCATGCCCCAGCCCTCGGCCCTGAGCGCCCGCACGGCGTCGGCAGCGGGTGCAGCGACGGGCTTGCGACCCCAGTAATTCTTCTCGGTCCTAGCCTTCGCGATTCCGATGCGCTGGCTCTCTCCCGCACGGTCGGCGCCAAGGCGGTGACGGCGGCCTCAAGCGACGCGATCCGCCCCCGATTCTGCTCCAATCCTCGCAGCGTAGGGATCGAGACGCCTGATCGTGCGGAAAGCTCTTGGAGTGACCATCGCCGCTTGTGTCGGGCGACCTTGATCCGAGATCCAAGATCCGGCCCTGGTGGGAGGCCGGTGATCGCAATCCGCAAGATCCCGATGATCGGGAGCAGTGTCTTGAGCGTGCCGACGCCTTGCTCAAGCTCCGACACGGCGTTTCGGCGAACTCCGGCGGCGCGAGCGAGTTCATCCTGCGATAAGCCTGCGCGCCGCCTCGCGACTCGGGCGAGGGTAGAAAAATTCATAAACTTTCCCGGTCAAACCTGACCGGGAAAGTTGCATGGCCGTCCTTAGCCTTCAACCCACCTCGCCATTCATGCCGCTGCGAGAATGCGAAACACACTGCGCGGGCTGATTCCAAGCTGGTGGGCGATGGCCGCTTTCGTGATCCCCTCCGCCGCGAGTACCCGCACCTGCTCGCTCTTCGCACGGGCCGTGGGCGCCCGTCCCTTGTACTTCTTCTCGGCCTTGGCCTTGGCGACGCCCTCGCGCTGGCGCTCCAGCATCATCTCGCGTTCGAACTGGGCGACGCTGGCAAGGTCTAGTGGCATGTAGTTAATCGGGCGACGCGGAGGTCATGCTCTGGACTACATTCGGTCCGATCAGGTCATTCGATCCCCGCATCGGCATGGGCCACGATGTCGGACGTGGCGGAGACCTTGTTTGAGACAATGGAGAGGTCGTCGGCGGGATGCGAAACCCGCCAGTTCGTGCAGATCATCGGGAGCTTCGCGCCTGTGAAGGAGAGCTTGGGATGGGCCTTACCGAATCGCGAGGGCAGCCGAAGCTCAAGCTGGAAGATGGACTATGGTGGATCGTCATTCAGGAAGGCCCGCCAAACGGAGACCTGCAAGTAGCCGTTCTAACACCGTTGAGTCCCGCAACGGAGATAGCCGCCGCCATTTAGTCACGGTCATGGTTGGGTCGCCCGCAAGAATGTGCTCTACTGCATCGCGTGCCTCCTCAAAGCGTCCGAGGTAGGCAGCGCAGGCAGCTACGCCGCGATAACCGGCTGTCCACTCAGGGTTTGCGCGCATCGCTTGCTTCAAAGAAGCCAGAGCCTCATCGTAGCGCTCAAGATTAGTAAGCGCGTTGCCGATTCCAGCGTCAAAGAACCAAGTCATCAGGTCGATTGGGCTTAGGCGTCTGGCCTTGAGAAAACTGTTTAATGCCGTCGCATGGTCTCCTTGCCAGTTTTTGATCCAGCCATGCATAGCCCATCCGAGAGCCGAATTCGGATTGAGGGTCAACGACCGATCAATGAGATCCGAGGCCCTTGCTAGATCGTGCGCGATATAGGCGTAGGATGACGCTGCTATCCAGAGAACCTGTGGATCGTCAGGATCGAGCAAAAGCGCGCGCTTGGCGTGCTCTACGGCACGCACATCCTGCGTTTCATCGCGCCGCCAAGCATTAGCGCGATGCCAGATATAGCACCATGACGCCAATGCGTGGGTGTAGGCATAGTTTGGATCGACGGTGATTGCCCGCTCCAGCAGTTCAAGGGCACGGCCGACCGGCTCTCGACCTGTAGCGTAGGCAAGTGGGAGCGCTCGTAGGTAGAGATCGTAGGCCCCGAGTTCATCTGGCCTTTTCCGTTGTGATCGCGCGATCTCCGCAGCACGCAGGGTGGGCTCGATAGCACCCGCGACCTTCTGAGTGATCTCGTCTTGAAGGTCGAATATGTCGGCTAGGTCGCCATCATAGCGCTCTGCCCAGACGTGGTGTCCCGTCTCAGCCTCGATTAGCTGGCCAGTTATTCGGACCCGATTTCCACCCTTCCGAATGCTGCCTTCCAGCACATACCGCACCCCTAGCTCGCGCCCAACCTGCCGAATATCCAGCGCCTTGCCTTTGTAGGCGAAGGAGGAGTTCCGGGCCACGACAAAAAACCACTTCACCCGGCTGAGAGCGGTGATGATGTCCTCAACCACACCATCAGCAAAGTACTCCTGCTCCGGGTTGCCACTCATATTGGTGAAAGGCAGAACAGCGATGGATGGCTTATCGGGAAGTGGGAGGGGTTTCGCTTCCGCAGGTTTCGGCTCCAGGCTGGCGAAGGCGGTTTCGACGGCGCTGACCCGGTACGCGTGGAGTGGCTCCTCGATGTTCTTGACCTTCTGCGGACCGAGATCGGTATAGGACAGCGGGAGCGACCTCCTGACCTGCCGATGCGCGTCCCCGGAGATGCAGATACCTCCGGGTTCAGCGAGCCCCTCCAGCCGGGCGGCGATATTCACGCCATCGCCCAGGAGGTCGCCTCCACGGATCAACACGTCGCCGATGTGGACGCCGATGCGGAAGCGTAGGACACGAGGAGGCACCACATTCTGATTCAGGGCAGCCAGCGTCTTCTGGATCTCCACCGCGCATTGGACGGCATCAACAGCGCTCGGGAATTCCGCCAGCACGCTGTCCCCAGCGGTGTTGGCGATCCGCCCTCCATGCTGGGCAATGAGCCGGTCCATGATCTCACGGTGGGCGGTCAGAGCCCGAAGGGTGCCGACCTCATCCTGCTCCATGAGCCGCGAGTAGCCTGCCACATCCGCCGCAAAGATCGCGGCAAGCCGCCGCTCAAGCCGTTGCTGTCCGTCTGTCACCGGCTCTCCCCCGAACTAAAGGGATGTTCGACCGGGTTTCTGGCTGAAGCAAGAGGCTTGGGACACAGAGCGCGGCCCAGCGTCTACAGGTGCAGCCGATCCACGCTGCCCATCCACCATGTCCGCAAGGGTAAGCCTCAACGATCATCACGAACTCGCCCGCCAATCCGTCCGTTAGGGTTGCTTTTCATCAACGGTCAAGCCTATAATCGGACAGTACCCTAACGGTCAGGTGGAGGCGCGATGAGGACGGTTCTGTACTGCCGGGTCTCGGTTTCCGAACAGACCATCGACCACCAGCGCACCCAGGCCGAAGCGGCCGGGTTCACGCTCGACGAGGTCATCGCCGACAATGGTGTCTCAGGTGTCACCACCCGGCTTGCCGACCGCCCGCAGGGCCGCAGGCTCTTCGACCTCCTCCGACGTGGCGACGTGCTCGTCGTTCGCTGGGTGGACCGCCTCGGGCGAGATTATCAGGACGTGTCCGACAGCCTGCGCGAGTTCATGCGCCGAGGTGTGGTCGTCCGCACCATCATCCACAACATGACCTTCGACGGCTCGACCAAGGACCCGATGCAGCAGGCGGTGCGCGATGCGCTGATCGCGTTCATGGCCGCCACGGCTCAGGCCCAGGCCGAGGCCACAAAGGAGGCGCAGCGTGCCGGGATTGCGCACGCCAAGGCCAAGGGCGACCGGTATAAGGGACGGAAGCCCTCCTACAGCCGAGAGCAGTTCCAGGCCGTCCGGAACATGCTTGCGCAGGAGACGGGTGTCAGCATCATCGCTCGGACCACCGGCTTGTCCCGGCAGACGGTGCACCGAATTCAAGGTGATCCAGTTGGTGCTGAAGCCGCGCTTGCCATCTGGGGCCAGTGAGTGGCAGGCGAGTTCGGTTCGGATTCTCTGCACACTCGTCGGCTCAATACAGCCTCATACGATATGAGTTCTCGATGAGAACATCAGCCTCGTCCGCGCTGCATTGGCCCGTCTGATCGGCAATAATGCGCCCCAGCGAAGGTAAAGCAGATCGTTCGATTTGCTGATCTGGGCGCCAAAGGCGTGACCGTTTCAATGCCTTGCCGCAATGGAAGAATGCCTCCTGAACTGTAATCAGAAGGCCACCTTTCGGGACCTTGCCGTTCACCGAGAGTCTCTCAAGAGCGTCTGTGTCGGTGGTAACCTTTGCTGTTCCATTGACACGAAGAGTTTCGTCAACCCCTGGGACGAAGAAGAGCAGGCCGACGCCCGGCTGAGCAATAACGTTGCTGTAGCTATCAACGCGGTTATTCCCAGGTCGGTCCGGAAGAAGCAGGGTCGTATCGTCTAGGATGGCGACGAACCCCGGAGCATCACCGCGCGGACTGGCATCAACTCCACCCGCACCGTCCGCAGTCGCCAGAACCAGAAACGGTGACAGATCGATGAAAGCCCGGCAGTGGTGGTCGAGGCGTGGGAGGACCTTGCGCTGCGCCAGTGGACTCACAGCCCCGTAGTGATCTCTCAAGGCCGACGTGCTGTCGATTTGATCCATGGCTGGACGCCCCCATAGCTGAAGTCAGATGCTGGTGCGAGTACGCCTATAGTGGAGATCGCAACCCCTGGGATGTGGAGGGGGTGCTGACGGACTGATGGCCGTATTTTAGGACCCACTCCCGAGAATGCGGCGGGTGGTCATTCCGGAAGCCCCGCTCTGCGCAGACCATCCAGATACAGATCGAGCATCCATTGGTGCTCGAAGGCGCTCTGGCGGGACCGCGACAGGCTTGAGTTCGGCTGCGACCGAAGCAAGCGGGCAATGATCTCTTTGGCTTCGGAGACGCGCCCGAGGTGCGCGAGCGCCGCCGCGAGATACCTCATGGCAACGGTTGATCCCGGCGTCGTCTGGAGCACGCGTTCGTTCCACTCGACGGATTCCTGAAACTCTCTTGCAAAAAAATGCGCGGCGCCGATCCCGTTGGTGGCGATCCGGACGAGGGGATCAACTGGGTTCATGCGCTGACTTGCCACGAATAACTCCATGGCGGCTTCGATCTTACCGCAGTAGAGCAGCGCCCAGCCGGTGAGCGCTCGAACCATGGAGGAGTTCGGGTGTGACCGCAGGGCTCGCTCGGCCAGTTCTCGCGCTTCCTTGTGACGCCCTTGAAGGTTCGCATAGATCCAGGCTGCGATGGCCAGGGCTCTTCCATTGTCAGGCTCCGCCAATATGGACCGGCGGGCGAACTCAGACGCTTCTTGGACGGCTGGTGCAAAGTCCTTCCACCCATTCAAAGCTGCACGAGCCAAGCAATCCGCTAGTGCAGCTAGGGCATCGGAATAATTGGAATCCTGCTCGATTGCGCTCCTGAGGAGCCCCTCTGCTCTCTCGTACGTGGCGGCGCGCAGGTCATAGGTATCTGCCATCGCTCGGAGGTAGAGGTCATATGCGTTGAGATTTTCGGTCTTCTTCTGTTTGGCTCGCGCGATTTCCGCTGCCGTTACGGTTGGCTCCACCGCAGCGACCACACTGGCCGTGATCTCGTCCTGTAGAGAAAAAACGTCATCTAAATTGCCGTCGTACCGTTCGGCCCAGATATGAGTGCCAGTCGCACTCTCAATAAGCTGTCCTGTAATCCTGACGCGGTGGCCAAGCTTGCGGACACTTCCTTCCAGAACATACCTGACGCCGAGTTCGCGCCCGATCTGTCGCACATCAACAGCTTTGCTCTTGTAGGTGAAACTCGAATTACGGGCGATTACAAATAGAGCCTTGAATCGCGAGAGGGCGGTAATGATCTCCTCGGTAAGGCCATCGCAGAAGTAGTCTTGCTCCAAGTCGCTGCTCATGTTGGTGAATGGCAGGACAGCTATGGAGGGCCTGTCTGGCAGGGGGAGGGTCTTTGGACTTGCACACGAGGAGGGAGCGGTTTCAACGGGAACATTCACCTGGACTCGGATGGCATAGGAGTGGATCGGCTCCTCGATGTTCTTGACCTTCTGCGGACCGAGGTCCGTACATGAGACTGGCAGCGCCTTCCGGACGTGACGATGAACATCACCGGAGATGCACACTCCGCCGGGTTCGGCCAGCCCCTCCAATCGGGCCGCGATGTTGACGCCGTCGCCCAGGAGATCGCCGCCTCGGACCATTACATCGCCAATATGGACGCCGATGCGGAAGCGGAGGACTCGATCTGGATCAATGTCTTCATTCAGACCAGCGAGGGCCTTCTGGACTTCCACGGCACATTGAACTGCATCCACTGCACTGGGGAACTCCGCCAGGACGCTGTCACCCGCTGTGTTGGCGATCCGGCCACCATGCTCCTCAATAAGCCGGTCCATAACACTGCGATGAGCCGTCAAGGCCCGAAGGGTTCCGACCTCGTCCCGGTCCATGAGGCGCGAGTAGCCCGCGACATCCGCCGCGAAGATCGCCGCAAGCCGCCGCTCAAGCCGCCCTTGTATCACCCCACCGCCTCAGCACCTGCTTGGACCTGTGCAGAATCGAGCATGTATCCTACCCCAGGCACAAGCCCCCTGCGGCACCACGGCGACCTCGGCTGCGACCGGGTTGCCCGCGAGTACCCCGCCTCACCGATAGATGTGTAGGGTGTGGAGAGAACGCGGGTAGCAACCTCGTGCCTGCCCAAGAAATTCGGGTCTGCATGATGCCTGGACCACCGGCCTCTCCCGGCGACGGTGCACCGAATTCAAGGTGATCCGGTCGGAGCGGGAACGGCGCTCTCGATGTTGGGGCTTGGAAGGAGCGGCAATGCGCAACGAATATCGGCCCCGCCGGGGTAGCAACCGGACGGGGCCGAGCCTGCCACATGAAGGAGCCTGTTCCTGTGCTGGAACCCCAGGGTTCCTCAGCCATAAGTGGCTGGCGCTCGTGGCTCCTGCGCGGGCGCAGACCTGATGCCGTAGGCGGCGCAATCAGGATGCTACGTCCGCTCGTGTGGAAACGCTGACAGGTGCGTTTCCGACCTTGTGACCGCCATCAGCGCCCATTGAACTCACAGCCCAGCGCAGCCTGCCGGGCATGAGGGCGGCGCAAAGACAAACGTCTCCAATCCGGATTCAGTCCGTCCGATGGGCGGCAGATTGTAACTGTACGCCGTTCAGGACGTATCCAGTGGGGCCATATCTCAGCCTCCGCCCCTGACCAACACAGGAAATCTGATACCGTTGCGCCATGCTGTCAAGACTTCTCAGAGGGCGCGCCGCACTCCGGCCTTCTGCTTGCAATGTGCTTGCTTGACCCGCTTGAAGAGCCTCCCGCCTGCCACAAAGTTGCCGAGATGGCGCATACTCTCTGGCCGCATCGGCCACAGGAGATGTGTTCACGATCAAGGAGGTTCAGATGCCCCGCGCCTTTGCCCCTTCTGACATCCTGATGCACGCGCCACCGACCCCCACCTACCCGGATGACCTCCTTCCCGAGGTCCAGGGCATGCTCAAGGCTCTGGCCGATGTGGAAGTCCGGTACGAGCGCGAGCGCGCACGCCTCAGCCGTTCGCCCGAACCCGAGACGGAGAAGAAGCGGCGGCTCTCTCGCCTGCGGGAGCGGCGCCGTCAGGAGCGGGAGCCCTACGTCAAGCGGCTCTCGGTCTTGGAACGCCGCATGCAGGCTATCATGGGCGCAGGCTTCAGTTGCATGGTTCATTGAGCATCGGCGGGGCAGCCCGATGGTAGCGGTGTTCCGCCTCAGCTACCTGCTCTTTTTCGGAACACGCACTATGGTAGAGCTTGAAAGGGCCGTGTTTGCGTCGGGGCATCGGTGGCCCTAGACTGCGCCGCACCCATCGCCCGCAACGGGGAGAACGTCGGGTGCCCTTTGAGCGGTTCGCAACCCTCCCGCGACGAGGCAGCCCCAGCGCATCAAGTCTGGCGTTACGGGCGCTCGCGGTCTCGTCCATTCTCGTCCCAACGCTCTTCTTCGGCTTTGGCGCTTCGCAGAGCCATCGCCAACACATGCGCGAGGCCCAGCAGACGGTCGAGCGCACGACCGATATTCTCGACCAGCAGGCGCGGCGTGTGTTCGCGATCCAAGAACTGGTGCTTCGGCAGATCGATGAGCGGGTTCGAGGGCTAACCTGGGACGAGATCGCCGCTTCCGCTGACCTACATCAATGGCTGGTGGCCCTCGACGAGCGCCTGCCCCAGATCGATGTGATCTGGCTTATCGACCCTCAAGGACGGGGGCGTGCGTCGAGCCGCTTCTTCCCTGCCCCCGAGACATCCCGCGTCGCCGACCGCGACTACTTCCGGGCGCTGCGCGAGCGCGACGAGGGCACCTACTTCGGTGAGCCGCAGCGCGGTCGCACAGCCACAAACCGGGTGTTCATGAACATCGCCCGCCGCAGGAGTGCCGAGGGCGGCACCTTCGACGGCGTCATCCTCACTTCGCTCGATCCTGTCTACTTCGCTAACGACTTCAAGGCGCTCGCGCTCGACCCTGGCGACTCCCTCTCGCTCATCCGCGAGGACGGCGCGGCGCTCGCACGAGGACCAGAGCCCCTGAGCGGCCCGTTGAGGCTCGCACCTACCAGCGGGCTCCTGACAAACCTGCATCAGGGTGAGCGGGGGTCGTTTCGCGTCCACTCGCAGATTGATGGGGTTGAGCGCCTCTACGCCTTCCGCAAACTCCCTGGCTATCCGGCCTATGTGCTTTATGGTCGCTCGATGCAGGCCGTGCGCGCGGGCTGGTATCGCGACCTCTGGCTTTATGGCGTCCTGGCTGCGGCGGCGGCAGCTTCGCTCTTCTTCATTGTTCAGGTCGCGGCGCGGCGCACTCGTGAGCAGCAGCGGGCGCTGGAACGCTTGCGCGAGAGCGAGGCGCGGTATCACGCGCTATTCCACGAGAGCCCGCTCGGACTCCTCCTCACTCAGGTGCGCCAGGACGGCACTTTGGCGTTCGAGGAGATGAATGACGCGCTCGCCCAGATCACGGGCCACACTCGCGAGGAGGTGCTGGGGAAGAGCCCAATTCAGGCGTTTCCAGGGTCAATGGGCGGGCTCATCGAGGAGCGCTACCGCCAGAGCATCGCGACGAAGCAGCCCATCGAGTACGAGGTTGCAAGCGAGGGACCCAACGGGCGCTTCGTGCGTCGCGCGGTCGTCCGACCCATTCTCGATGGATCGGGGCGGGTCGCGAAGCTGCTTGGCACCTCCATCGACATCACCAAGGCCCGCCTTCTGGAAGAGCAGCTTCAGCGCTCGCAGAAGATGGAGGCGCTGTCCGGCCTCGTCTCCGGCGTGGCGCACGATTTTAACAACCTGCTCACCGTGGTGATGGGCAACCTCGACCTGCTACGACGGGCAACCGAGGAACGCCGTCCGAGGCTGATCGAGAACGCGATCCAGGCGGTCGAGCGTGGCCGCAGGCTGACATCACAGCTTCTCGCGTTCGGACGCAAGCAAACGCTCACGCCCGAGGTCGTGGACTTGACGCGGCTCGTCGCCTCCACGCAGGACATGATCGCGCAGTCGCTGCGTGGTGACATTGAGGTCAAGCTTGACCTCGCTGCTGACCTCTGGCCGGTGCGTGTTGACCCATCCCAGCTTCAAGTCGCCTTGATCAACCTTGCCGTGAACGCCCGTGACGCCATGCCCAAGGGCGGCACGTTCACGGTGGCTGCCGAGAACCGGGTCTCGCATGGTCAAGGGACGAGCGAGACGGTGGCTCTCACCGTCTCCGACACTGGTTCCGGCATGCCCCGTGAGGTTCTTGCCCGCGCCTTCGAGCCGTTCTTCACCACCAAGGACGTTGGCCGGGGGACAGGACTGGGCCTCGCCCAGGTGTATGGCTTCGCCCAGCAGTCGGGAGGCTCGGTGGACATCGGCAGCGAGGTGGGACGCGGCACGACCGTGACGCTCTACCTTCCGAGGGCAACGGGCGAAGAAGTGACCTTACCAGCCGAGGCAGCGCCGCCACCGGTCGGGCGAGCCGCCGTCGAGCGGCGCGTCCTCCTCGTGGAGGACAACAACGAAGTCGCAGAAGTGGGACGCCTGATTCTGGCTGAGCGCGGACATCACGTCACCGTCGCCGCGAACGTGTCCCAGGCGCTCGACCGCCTTCAAGGTGAGGCGTTCGACATAGTCGTGAGTGACCTCGTGATGCCCGGTGAGAAGAACGGGCTCGGTCTGGCTCGCATCGTGGCGCGGCGCTGGCCCAACATCCCAATCGTGCTCATGACGGGCTATAGCGAAGCGGCCGGTCAGGCTGTCACTGAGGGCTTCGCCCTGCTGCGCAAGCCCTATGAACCGGCTGACCTGATCGACGCTGTGGAGAGCGCCACGGCAGCGAAGGTCATCCCGCTCTCGGGTTCGAGGCGGTAAGGAGACCGTCGCAACACCACGCTGGCGGTATACGGGATCTGACCCATGAAAAACGGTGTCGGTCCCTTGATAGCTGGAGTACCACATGCCCATGAAGTACGTGATGCTGCGGCTCGATAATGGCGATCTGTTGCCCCTGATCTTCCCCGAATTCATGCAGCACTCTCACGCGGCGAGTTCGATTCCTGCGACCGTCGTGAGCGCTGGGCGGGTGTATCTGGAGAACGGCCGGTTCGTTGCGCGCGGGTCGTCATCATCCTTGGGCGTGTCGTCGCGCGAGGAAGATACCGAGGTCATCCAGGGCTACATGGACGGGCAGAATGTCATCCAGCGGGAGCGATGATTTCTGCCAATCGCACTCCCGGTCAACGGGTTTTCATTGCCCCAGTCCGGCAGCTTCCAAGCTTCGAAGGTTCGCAGCGTCACGGTTTAGCGATTCCGCCACAGGTTGATGGCTCAATATGAAACCAGCACCTGTGAAGCGGAACACTCTCATGAGAATTTCGCCCCTGTTCATGTGGCCGGATCACCCCGGCAAAAACACGCTCGCTCGGGCTTCCATCAATCGGGGTACCGCTCGAACTCGGGCAATTCGTGGGCTGTCCTCAACCACCCGATTCGTTCGGCTATCTGAATGTGCGCCTCCGGGGGCAGAAGGTCGGGTTTGTCGAGCGTACCGGTCTGCACGTCGATCATACCGGGCAGGACATCCTTGTTGATGTAGAAGAGGCTCGTTCCGCACTCGCCGCAGAAGAGGCGCCGACCGTGCTCGGAGGATTTGTAGGTCTTCGGCGTGCCGGTGATACTCACCTGATCGGCGGGCACCATGGCCCACCCCACCATCGGTGCACCGGCATGGCGGCGGCAGTCGGAGCAGTGGCAGAGCGCATGGTGCAGCACCTTGCTGGGCATCTCGTACCGGATGCGCCCGCAATGGCATTGGCCTCGCAACATCATCGGCCCCTCTCCTTTCCGTTCACGCGACACCAGACCACCCGGTTAGGCCCTGGCGATTACCGTTTCCACGAACTCGATTGCGCCGACGCGATGCCACCTGATTGACGGATCTCCCCTCGCGCGTAGCCGCGCGAGATCATCCGCTCCGCCCTCTTCACCCGGCGCTCGGCCTCGGTGAGGTCCGCCAGCGCATCGGAAACGGCGCGCCGAAGGGCCTCGTCGCGATCTCCATCGGCGGCCTCGACGTATGCGGCGATAATCGTTTCCACCGGGTCGGGCATGGCTCTCGCTCGGACCATTGTTCGTGATATGTTCTCATATTGCCACGCTTGAGGGCGGGGTCAATGAGCCAGGGCGCCCAGGCTGTGGAATGACCGCATTGAAGCGCCGTGAACCCCTGCGGGCATTTTGCGTTTCCTACGATGGTCCTTTCGCTTCCGGTGACGCCATGAGCCCCGAAGAGCCTGACCTCACGCGCAATCGCCCTCGTCACGGGGACACCCAATTCTGGGACCGGCAACTGCGGGCACAGATCGGACGCGACCTGCGGGCGCTCTTCGAGAACTCCATGCAAGAGCCTTTACCGGAGCGCATCACTCGCATGATTGAGGAGATGGACCGGCAGTCTACCAGCGGCTCGCAGAATGAGGGATCAAGCTCGAATGCGCCTGCGAAGGCGGCTTCGGCCTGATCGAGATCACTCATGCATGACGTGCCCTTCATCCTTGGTTACGCACTGGTGATGCTGGGCGGCATCGTCCTAATGTGGGCGTTCGGCCTCACTGGGATGGTGAGCCGCTACGCACAATTCGCGGGTGGGACCGCCGCTCTACCCCCTTCGATATCTGTTTCGCGTGCGGCGTCCTGGCCGTATTCTTGGTATTGTAGTTGGTGGCGGCGATCACGCGTAAGCTTTAAGTAACGCTGGATAAAATCTCAATCGTCAGAGAGAGGCGTCGGTATTTCTGTCCAGATCCTTAGACGCCTCATAGTCAAGATTTGGCCCTCCAGTCCGCCTGGGCGAACTTGGGCAACTTCTGAAGCTTCTCCCCGGCGCTCAATCCCATTCTATTCGATTACAACATGCCATGAATGGGAGGCTGTCTCGCATTTCTACGAGACAGCCTCCTATCGGATTTTGCGTTTACCCGACCGCCAACTTCACCAGTGCCGGTTCAGAAAGGTCGTCGAAGTACACCATCCGGTGTTTGCCCTCTTGGACGATTTGGCTCCAGCCAACGACAATTCCTTGCAGAGCTTCCTTCACTTCCTGATCTGTCCAATCCGATCTGGTGCGGACAGCATAATGCAAGTGCGAAGAGACAATAACGTAAGCGTTTCCACTGATGAAGTCTCCCCGCGTAAACGTACCCTTCAATGCGCGTCCATTGCTATGGAGCAAGTTGGTGGCTTTCCAGTTCGGCATAAAGTACGGATTAGCCATCAGATTGATCATCGCCGGATGCCAGTACATAGTCGCTCGTTCATACCCGGCATCGAACTCGAAGGCGTTCCAGCGGGAAAAGCAACTCTTCGGCATGAAGTAGGGCAAAGAGATTTCCCCATGCGGATGAATCCTCTTCACGAGAAAAATACCTTTTTTCTTCAACTTAATTTCTCATTGTAAGCCACAAATACGGCAGAAATTTTATTATATAGACTGAGTGAACCCAACGACAGAGCTACCTCTCTAAGAACGGAGAAGTCGCCCAAAATCTAGGGTCAGAGGACCATCTTCAACAAGATGATGTCCGCCTCGTCACGCGCGATTACGTCGTGATAATCGCCACGTCGCGACGTGGGCACGACCGCAAACGCGTCCTTGAAGGTCAGGTGCGCCATCTTCATTTCGATGGTCGGCTTACTGTCTCGGACGCGCAGGCAGTGCCACTTCTCGGAGCGCTCCACGACCACCGCAGGGCCGTTAATGAAGAAGCCCCGGCGGTTGAACAGGTTGGTCGCCTGCCAGTTCACCACACGGGCGCGGCCGATGAAATTCTGGAAGTACAGCATCTGCTGCTGCCCATGAATCTCGACCGGCGCAGGCATGTAGCTCTTGAGGCGATTCACAGGAGCGTGATAGTTCTCAACCCGCCCACAGGGGCTATACCGCTTTCCGATATGCACGATGTGCTTCTTGTAAGAGATAACGTTAGACATAGAGTACTTTCGATTAAAATTGCCGGTGAAAACCACCAACAACATCAACCTACATTACGGCCGATTTGCATGTCGATATTTTTCTTTAGGGTCGTCGCACGAACTGGCGCGGCGTATCGAGGCTTCGGTGTTGGGGGGATGGTGGCGCATATGGCGCTCAGCCCGGTGCCATTCTTTACGTCTGCTTTGAATGCTGTCCGAACCCGCGTCGCGCAGAAAATGTGTCCGAAATATATTCCCTATAAAGGGTGGAGTCGGCGGACACGTATCGCACCTGAATTCATTGGACACCTGCTGGCCTGAAAGGCGCCGGGAGGTGCCGGAGCGACGGCTTGCCGGAGCGGGGCACCTTCCGGTGCTACAGGTCTCAGGCTGCCCGCGTGCAGCGGGCGGCCTGGGAGCTTGGACATCACCTCGCTTCGCGATTTAATCGATTACAAGGAGCCGAGCGCCGTGCGCTCGTCTCGCACTGGACCTGCGCTGTCGCGCCTGCTGCGCAGCCGCTCGGCTCCGGCCCATTGCACCTCTTCAAGTCATATCCGGCGCCCTGGAATTCGGGCTCTCTCTCAGGCGGACTTCGTAATCACAAGAGCGCTTACACTCGTGGTGGCGGGCACCTCGGCCTCTTTTGCGCTCATTCGCGTGCCGCCGCCAGACCTCAACACCGAAATGGGTCGCGGCCGCTCCTCAATTCGAACAATAACCCTCCACCCGGAGGGTGGATCTTCGCACGACGCGGGTTCGGACAGAATAATATCGACGCCACACATCTGCACCCGCTACAATGAAGATAAATAAAAGCTGAGGGGACGCAGCCGGAGTAGCTACCGGCGGCCCAGACGCATCTCACACATGACAACCAGAATGGGCCGTCCCCTCCTCATCTGGTTCGCGCCGACGAGATGCGTCGCAATTGGTTGCTTATTGTGTGAGACCCGCGTTGTGACGATTACGATAGAGTACAGCGGAGCCCTCTGCTCTGCCGGTAAGACAGAATTCGCCTTAGGCCTGATGGCCACCACCCCTGGACAGTACCTTTACGCTGTTGATCGCCGGGAGGTGATCGAGACCCGCATCCAACGCATCAACGAGAAGGCCGGGGCGGCGGGCGCCCATCCAGTCATCCGCCCCATCTTCAGCAAGGGTGATGAGAAGTTCACCACTGGCAGCGAGAACGTGCGCCGGGATCTGCGGGAGCAACCCACCCACGATAATGACGCGCCGCACGCGATCATCATCTGTACGCACGAGGGCTTGCTCTCGTCGGACCTGTCCACCTACGGCGGCTGGACCCTTATCATCGACGAGACGCCGAACCTGTGGACGTTCCGCGAAGTTGGGTCGCAATTCACGTGGCCGCTGTTTCAGCAGTTCTTTGATCTTGACCCCATCAACGAGGACCATGCTCGCGTCGAGATTCGTAGGGCCACCCCGACCGTGGAGCGCCTCAAGAAGGACACCGGGCTCTCGGACGAGTTTCGTGATCTGCTTCGGCGTTGGCAGGCCAGCCGACCAGTCGTGAACCTCACCGCCTGGGATCAGGCAGCCGATGGGGGGCGCTGGTGGTGGTGCTCGGTCTGGGACGCCACCCGGCTCAAGGTGTTTCGGCGCGTGGTGATCCTCGCGAACTCCTTCGAGGAGAGCCTGACCTACAAGCTGCTCAAACAGCAGGGGGTGAACCTCGTCCCCTTCTCGATCCGCGATGATCGGGTGTGGCAGCCCCGGCCGATCCTAATCCGCTTTTTCGCCGAGGCGCATCAGGCGGGCACCGGGTTCTGGACCAACCCCAATGATGACGACGGAGCCGAGGCACTGCGGCGGGTTTTCGACTGGATCACGCGCAACAGCGACCCGGACGACCATTTCTACTCGGCGAACGTGGGGGCGCTGGCGCGGACCACCCTCCCCGGTTTCAAGCTCCAGCCGAAGGTGTCCGGGTCGAACTCGTACCAGAGCCTCACCAGCGCCTCGTTCATCTACACGGCCAAGCCTTCGATAGCCGAACTGGAGGCGCTGGACCTTTACGGGATCGGGTATGATGACGTGGTGCGCGCGCGGGAGCGCGAGGACGTAATCCAGTTCTTCTGGCGCTCGTCGATCCGCGTGCCGGACGATGCGCGTGCGTGCGAGTTCCGGGTTTACGACCGCGTCCAGGCGCTGTTCCTCGCGGAGTTTATCGAGGCCAGCGGACGGCCATTCACCGTGGTGCTGGAGCATGTCGCCGAAGCGGGTGTCGATCAGTTCAAGCCGAGGAGGGTCGGGGCGCCGAGGAAGCATCGGACGCCTGGGGAAGAAGCCGCGCGCAAGGAGCGTCGGCGCCGAGATGGAAATCAAGGTCGGAAGGACCGCCGGACACGTGCCCGGCAGCGAGATGTTGAGGCGGGAATCGTGAAGCGTCGGGGGCGGCCGACGAAATGGCTCCATGCACCTCGTTGAGGGGCGGTGTACCGCACCTCGTCCCGTTAGTCATCGGACTCATGACAGGGCGGGCACGCTCCCAACGCGAGACCTAGACCAGCCCGAACGCCGGGTGCTGCGGCTCCTAGATGATGACGGCCACACCGTGGTTGAGATGGTTGGGTAGCCGCGCTCCCAGTTAATGCTGCCTCCCGTGAAAGTGCCGCAACGGCGACGTAGGATGCAAGCCCTTCAGATGCAGCAGGTTGGGCGGAACGAGGTGCCGCTTAAATCCAGTCTTGGGCTCCCGTGGGCGTCTGTAACTGCCCAACACATCCGGGGGAACCCAAGGCGAAATTTCCGCTTCACCGGAAATTTGGATGCGCCGCAGCAAGGCACCGAGCGACGTGTCGGTTTTGGGACGCATCAGCAACTTGAGCACGGAAATCTGTTCCTGCGCCATGCGCAATTCTAGCCGGGTTTGCTCAAGCTCCTTTCGAGTACGGTCTAACTCTGCGTCCTTTTCAGACATCGGTTGCTTGGCTTCGTGGGGCTGGCCTGCCTTCTCCGCCTCCTGCCAATCAGCGTGCGCGCGAGCCTGCTCATCCTCCTTCAGCTTGGCCCCAAGTTCCTTCACCTTGGCCTCAAGCTGCTCCTTATCGTGCTGGAGCATTCCAATCTGGTCTTGAGCCTTCGAACGGCGAGGGGCCTTCGAAGCCGGAGCCCCATTGCGATCAGCATCCGCATCTTTGATCAGGCGGAGGGCTCCGGTGGCGCTGAAGTCATTCGCGTTGAGGTTCTGGCCTTTCGCCTCGAAATATTCCTTTGCGCGAATGAACTCATCCCAGAGACGATCAAGCCTCATGAGATCCGCGCGCCATGCGTGCTTGATATTGAACGTGTCACGCGCCCATTGGTTGAACTCTCCGTGCTTGACGACCTTTTTCTCCTTGGCCTCGCGAAGGAGGCGACCGGCCTCCCGCTGGGCTTCAAGACCTTCCCACGTATTGTTCCGAGCCTTCTTGAGGTGGAAAGAGATCGCTCGGGTAAGTTCCTCCTTGCTCTTGTATCGAGCGTTGGCCTGGGCATCCGCGCGAGCTTTGCCGCTAACATGCGGCGCTTCGTTGCCGGTGCCGATAACGGTAGGTTCCAGGGCCGATTTTGCTTTGTCCTTCTCGCTCATGACTGCTTCTCCGGGGCCAATTCAGCCTTGCTGCCCAGATTTGGTTTCGCTATAGAGAATTCAAGATTGCAACGAGAGAAATATGAGCTATAAGGACATTGCTCGCAGGGCTGCTGCGGAGGCAGTTCGTCACACGATCCGGAAGGCAAACCGTCGAATGGCGGGTAAGACTGCCGTTCGGGCATTGGACGCATTCGCTGTCATTGCAGCGAGCGGAGAGCAGGGGATTGGGGCGACGGATTGCGCTGAGATGATCGGGGCGAGTGCACCCGGTATGCATAAGACGGCGGCTCGTCTTTCGAACTCGGAGGAAGGTGGCGGGGGTTTGGGCCTGATCGAGGTTGCTCCCGATCCCAAGGACCCGCGTCGCGTGCGGTATAGAGCGTCACGTCTCGGGCAGGAATTTTGGGAGGAGTTGCTGCGTCCAATCCTCGGCGAGTTCGAGGAGCCCTCGATGCCTGCTCATCAGGTTGTGCGGATCAACGCTACTGAGGAAGCAGACCGGGAGGTCTTACGCAATTATGGGATTGATCCAGACCACGCCTTTGTATTCGGCCCCCAGGCTCTTGACGGCGTCAAGACATGGATCGCCGAGCAAGAGGGGCTAAAGCCGAGCGACTGCCTGCGGGTGAGCCCCTTTGGCGGGTACGCAATCACGTTCACCGACTCGAACCTTGATCTCGCTTTCTTCATTCGCTGGTCGGCTCCGTAGGCAGAATTGCTACTCAAAACTCTCTGCATGGTGGACACGGTTGAGCAAGCGCGACCGCAATTGGCGCCCAACTCTGATGGCCCTCGATGATGTCGAGTATGATTTGCGCATCGGACGGACCAAGTTCTTGGAATGGGTTGCCCAAGGATGGATGCCTAAACCTTGGATCAAAGAAGGTGGCGTTGCTCGGTGGCGCACCTCTGATGTTCTCGATGCCATTGAAAATTTCCCGAACCGTGATGAACTCGACGTGGAGAGGACACGGCACTCCGGCAGCGACTCGGGTGGGACGAGGGTCACAAATCCGTGGGCGGATCAGCGGGTGAAATGATGGTGCGACCGAAGATCAATCCGAAGGTAAAGAAGGCGCGCTTAGAGGCGGCCAGGATGGAGGCGCGCAAACTCAACAAGAAGCTCCCGCGACCGTACGTGTATGCCTACGCGACCGAGGCCGGAAAGGTTTCGGTCTACTACGAGCCTCCTGGCAAACCGAAGGTGAGGCTCCATTCGGCATACCCTTCGCCGGAATTCGATGTGGAACTCGCCGCTGCAAAGCGCGGGCAGCCGCTTCAAATGGTGCAGGCTAAGGAAGCACCTGCGCAGCCCCGCACGAGCATCACCGATTTTACGCTTCGGTGGGCCTGCGCGGACTACCGCGCCAATGATGCGAGCTTCCGGCAAATGTCAGCGCGGGACCAACGCAACAGGATCAATGTCCTCGACAGCATATGCTCCGAGCCGATTTTCCCAGGCTCGCCCCTCATGTTCGGGGACATGCCGCTGTCTGAGTTCAACGGGGAGTCCGTCCTGATCCTGATGAAGCGCAAGCTCAGGTGGGTCACCTCGGTCGATGAGATCACGGGGGACCCACGTGAGGTCCAGACGAATTTCTCGGCCGCAAACACCCGGCACAAATTCATCAGCGCCGTTTTATCCCATCTGGTCCACAACCATACGCGACTGGTCGGAGGGCGGAACTGGGCACGGGACATCAAGCCGTTCAAGCCCGAGAACGAAGATGGCCACCGGACCCCCTCATTAGAGGAGATCCACTTGTTCCAGTCCGTCTTCGTTCAAGGCACGAAGGAGCGGCTTCTGTTCGATCTTGCCTATTTCACGACGCAACGTCGGGCCGACCTCCCCCGCCTGGGCAGGCAGTTCCTCGAGAAAGATAAGCGCGGCAACGACAGGCTTGTGTTTGTCCAGCATAAGCTGCGCAACAAGAAGCCGGTCAGGGCATACGTCCCAATCTTCCCCGAGCTTCAGCAATCCCTGCACGAGGCAAGGCGATCCGGCATCCTGGGTGGTCTTCTGTACCTCGTCCATGACAAACGCAGCCAGACTGACCCTGATAGGGCTTACTCCGAGGGCAGCCTTGGCAACATGATGCAGGACGCCATCAAGAAGGTGATGGCCGAGACTGGGCTTGAGGAGCCTTTCTCACTCCATGGCCTGAGGAAGGCTGGCGTCTGCCGCCTAATCATGCATGGCCTGTCGGTCCACCAGATCATGGCGATCACAGGCCACCGCACACCCAAAGAAATTGACCGGTACGGGCGCGACTACATGCGCAGCGTCGCGTCGGAGCAGGGCTACCAGAGCTACGTAGAATGGCGGGCTCGCAATGAGGGGCACCTGAGCCAGGATCTTGAGATCCCAGACGGTGAGATAGAGCACGCCTGAGCCCATCGTGCAGTGAGAACAGAGAGGGCTCAGAATCCCCCAGGTTTATCCCCCAGGTTTTCTGATCTCACGCCTCTGCGCCTCGTAAGTTTTTGGAAAATCAGCAACCATTCAAGAGAATGGTGCCCAGGAGAGGACTCGAACCTCCACGGCTTGCACCACTGGTACCTGAAACCAGCGCGTCTACCAATTCCGCCACCTGGGCTTGCCTTGCGGCGAGCCTCGTTTACGGCGGCCCGGGGCCGGCGTCAATGCGGTCCGTGCGATCGGGCGCGGGCGGCCCCGTCCATGTTGCCGCAGCGCCCCGGCTCGCGTCCGCGACGGGCCGGCGTCCGGACCGGGGTCTCGGCCTCCGCCGGCCGCGGGGGTGCCGGGCGGGCCCTTCACAGGCGGGGCCGGTTTGACTAAGGAACCGGTTGGCCCTTTCGGGGCAGGAGGTCGCTCATGATCGGCGCGCTGCGTACGCCCGCCCAGCAACTCGTCACGGTGTTCGGAGGCTCCGGCTTCCTCGGCCGGCACGTCGTCCGCGCGCTCGCCCGGCGCGGCTACCGCGTGCTCGTCGCCGTGCGCCGGCCGGAGCTCGCCGGACACCTGCAGCCGCTGGGCGTCGTGGGGCAGATCCACGTCGTGCAGGCGAACCTGCGCCATCCGGATTCGGTCGCGCATGCGGTCGCCAAGGCCGATCACGTCGTCAACCTCGTCGGCATCCTGCAGGAGAGCGGCCGCCAGGGCTTCGGCCCCCTCATGGCGGAGGGGCCCCGCCTCATCGCGGAGGCGGCCGCACGGGACGCGCGCATCGTCCACGTCTCGGCGCTCGGGGCCGATCTCGCCTCCGAATCGCTTTATGCCCGCGCCAAGGCGGAGGGCGAGGTCGGCCTCCGCAAGGCGCGTCCCGATGCGGTCGTGTTCCGCCCCTCGGTGCTGTTCGGGCCCGGCGACGGCCTGTTCAACCGCTTCGCGGGGCTCGCGCGCACGCTGCCCGTGCTGCCGCTCGCGGGCGCCGACACCCGCTTCCAGCCCGTCTATGCCGGCGACGTCGGCGAGGCGATCGCCCGCGCCGTCGACGGCGCGGTGCCGGGCGGCCGGACCTACGAGCTCGGCGGGCCGGAGGTGCGCAGCCTGCGCGAGCTCGTGGACTACGTGCTTCACGTCACCGAGCGCCGCCGCCTGGTGCTGCCGCTGCCCTGGCCGGTGGCACGCGCGCAGGGGAGCCTCATGGGCTTCCTCGACCGCATGACGCTCGGGCTCCTGCCCGACGATTTCGTGATCACCCGCGACCAGGTCGCCCTGCTCGAGCGCGACAACGTGGTCTCGGCCGCGGCGACGGCGGAAGGGCGCACGCTCGAGGGCCTCGGCATCGCCCCGACGGCGTTCGAGGCCATGGTGCCGTCCTATCTCCTGCGCTTCCGCAAATCCGGCCAGTTCGACCTGAAGCGCACCGCCCCCTCCGATGCGCCGGACCTGCTCGCCTCGCGCTCCGGCGGACCGGATTCGAACTTCAAGCCCGGCATCGCGACGGGGCCGGCGGCCGAATCGGCGGCGAGCCGGGGCCACTGAGCCCCGGGACGGGTCAGGCGCGCGGCCCCTGCGGCAGGGCGCGCCGGCTCAGGCGCTTGTGCAGGTGGACCATCAGGGCGACGCCGAAGAGCGGCGTCAGCAGGTTGAGGACCGGCACGAGCACGAGCCCGGCCATCACGGCGCCGGCCATCAGCACCGTGCCGCGGTGCTCGCGGCGCATCTGCGCGGCCTCCGGCATCGAACGGAAGCGCCCGGCCGCGAGCTCGAAATATTCCCGGCTGAGCAGGTAGGCGTTGGCGGCGAAGAAGGCCGCGATGTTGACCACGGGGATGAAGATCAGCACCAGCGCCGCGAGATTGACGAGGAGCGAGAGCCCGGCGAAGCGCGCGCCGTAGAGGAGCGCGCGGCCCAGCGGCAGGGCCCGGCCCGGCGCCTCGCCGGGAAAGGCGTTGCGCTCGACGATCTCGGCCGCGTCGTCGAGGAAATAGCCCGCCACCAGCGCCGAGACCGGCGGCAGGAGATAGGCGAGCGCCACGAAGAGCCCTGCGCCCGCGAGGATGAACGCGAAGGTGTCGAGAACGGGGTAATCGGCGCTCAGGTCGTGCCCCGCGAGATAGGCGCTCAAGAGCCGCGTGAGCCCGAACCACACGAGCGCCAGCAGCGCCAGGGTGAGCGCGAGCGACCTCCACAGGATGCCTCGGAAGGCCGGCGAGAGCACCTGCCGCCAGGCCGCGACGGCCGACTGGATCACCATGCTGCGGCCGGCCCCGCGCCGATCCGCTGCGCCGGCCCGCGCAGGACGCCTCCCGCCTCGGTCGCCCGGCCGGACCGCCGGGGAGAGATCCGTTCCGTCTGCGCCCGCATGAATCCTCCCGCGATGGACGGCGGACTTTACCGCCGCCCGGTTTCGCCGCAAGTCACCGGGCACGGCTCCCGCACGCTTCCATCCCCATGGCACGCCAGCCCCTGACGCCCTCGATCCGCCCGCGCCTCGCCGCGCCGCCGTCCGCGCCCGAGGTCGCGGTGATCGGCGCGGGCGCGGCCGGCATCGCGGCGGCGCGGCGGCTTGCGGGTGCCGGAATCGGCGTGGTGGTGCTCGAGGCGCGCCACCGCGTCGGCGGACGGGCCGTGACGGTCCCTTTGCGCGGCCACCCGGTCGACCTCGGGGCGCACTGGCTCCATGCCGGCCCGGTCAATCCGCTGGTGGCGCTCGGCGCCAAGCGCGGCGAGCCGGTCCGGCGCGCGCCGGTCGAGGGCCACCTGTTCGTGCGCGGACGGCGGGCCTCGGGCCCTGAGCGGGCCGCGCTCGACCGCGCCTTCGCGCGGGCCGACGCCGCGATGACGCACGCGGCCCGCAGCCCCGAGGACCGGGCCGCCGCGTCGGCCTTGGGGCCGCTCGGGCGCTTCGGCCGCCATGTCGCGCAGGTGCACGGACTGGTGTCGGGCCGGCCGCTCGGCGAGGTGAGCCTGCACGATTTCCCGAGCCTCGAATACGCCGACAACCGCTTCATTGCGGGCGGGCTCGGGGCCTACCTGGCCCGCCTCGCGCAGGGACTGCCGGTCCGGCTCGGCACGCCCGTGCTCGGGCTCGATTGGTCCGGGCCCGGCGTACGGGTCGAGACCGCGGCGGGGACGCTCGCCGTCAAGGCCGCGATCGTCACGCTGCCGATGGCGGTGCTGCAGGCCGGGGGCGTGCGGATCGCTCCCGACTGGCCGGCGCCGGTCGCGGAGGCCGTGCACGCCTTCGTGCCGGGGATCTACGAGCACGTGGTGCTGCACTGGCCGAACCATCCGTTCCGCTGCGCGGACCGGCTCGCGGCGCTCCTCGGCACCCGGCCCGAGCCGCCGGGCCTGCTCACCGCCATCGACGGCACGCCGTTCCATTTCTTCGAGATCGACGCCCCGCTGGCCGCCCGCCTCGACGGCCGCGACGCGCTCGCCCCCGCGCGCCTCGCCCGGAGGGCGCTCGCGGAGCAGTTCGGCGCCCGGGCGCTCGGCGGCCTCTCGGTTCCGGTCGCCACGGCGTGGCGCCACGACCCGTGGTCGCGCGCCTCCTGGGCCGTGGTGCCCCCGGGCCGCGCCTTTGCGCGGGAGCGCCTGAAGGCACCGGTCGCGGCGCGGATCTGGTTCGCGGGCGAGGCGCTGTCGCGCGATCAATGGGGCACGGTCGGGGGCGCCTGGGAGGAGGGCACGCGGGCGGCCGACGAGGTGGCGGCGGCGCTCGCGTGATCGGAGGGACGCCTGGTGTCATCCCCTCCGCGCTCACGTGCCCCTGCCGGGGATGACGCTCAGGGCGTCACAGCATGCTGGGCAGCACCCGGTCCGGCGGCCGATGGCCGTCCATGAAGGTCTTGATGTTGACGATGACCTTCTCGCCCATGTCGATCCGGCCCTCGCGGGTCGCGGAGCCCATATGGGGCAGGAGCACCACCTTGCCGGCCTTCGCGAGCTTGACGAGGCGCGGGTTCACGGCGGGCTCGTGCTCGAACACGTCGAGGCCCGCGCCCGCGAGGTCGCCGGCTTCGAGCATGCGGGCGAGGGCGGTCTCGTCGATGATCTCGCCCCGCGCCGTGTTGACCACGATCGCCGACGGCTTGAGGAGCTTGAGGCGCCGGGCCGAGAGCAGGTGGTAGGTCGCGGGCGTGTGCGGGCAGTTGACCGAGACGATGTCCATGCGGGCGAGCATCTGGTCGAGGCTCTCCCAGTAGGTGGCCTCGAGCGCCTCCTCGATCCGCGCCGGCACCCGGCGCCGGTTGTGGTAGTGGATCGAGAGCCCGAAGGCGCGGGCGCGGCGGGCGAGCGCCTGGCCGATGCGGCCCATGCCGACGATGCCGAGGCGCTTGCCGGTGATGCGGTGGCCGAGCATGAAGGTCGGCGACCAGCCGCCCCAGGAATCGTCCGGGATCAGGCGCGCGCCCTCCGGGATGCGCCGCGCCACCGCCATGACGAGCGCCATGGTCATGTCGGCGGTGTCGTCGGTGAGGACGCCCGGCGTGTTGGTGACCGTGATCCCGCGCGAGAGGGCCGCCTGCACGTCGATGTTGTCGACGCCGTTGCCGAAATTGGCGATGAGGCGCAGGTCCGGGCCGGCCTGGGCCAGCACCGAGGCGTCGATCTCGTCCGTGACGGTCGGCACGAGCACGTCCGCGCTGCGGACCGCCTGCGCGAGATCCTCGGGCGAGAGCGGCTTGTCGTCGAGGTTCAGCCGCGCGTCGAAGAGCTCGCGCATGCGGGTCTCGACCACGTCCGGCAGGCGGCGGGTGACGACGACGACAGGTCTCTTCTTCATCGAAACGTTCGCGGCGCTCGTGTGGACCGGCGGGCGCGAGGGGCTTCGACAGCCCCTGAACCCCCGCCCGGCGGTGGACATCTGGGCGGGGCCGCGGGGGTTTTACGCCCCCTTAACCCTGTCCCGGCGATGGAATGGTGACGAGCCGCCGCGTCGCGGCGCCCGCCCGGCCTCTCTATCAGAGGCCTTCGTGAAGACAATCCGCCGCGAGGGAGCCATGCGCAAGACCGTTCTCGCCATCGCCCGCATCTCCTGCCGCCGGCCCGCCTCCGCGCTGGCCGGAGCGCTCCTCGCGCTTCTCGCCGGGGCCGCGATCCAGGCGCAGGCCCAGGAGCCGCCCGGCGGGCGCCGGGGCACCGGCCTGCCCGTGCCGCGCTACGTCAGCCTCAAGACCGATCGGGTCAACCTGCGCGAGGGGCCCTCCAAGGACCACCGCACCGCCTGGGTGTTCCAGCGTGCCGGGCTCCCCGTCGAGATCGTGGCCGAGTACGAGACCTGGCGCCGCATCCGCGACGCGGAGGGCACCGAGGGCTGGGTGCTGCACTCCCTGCTCTCCGGCCGCCGCACCGCGCAGGTGATGCCCTGGGCCAAGGGCGAGGCGCCGCCGATCCCGCTCCTCGAGCGCGGCGAGGAGCGCGGCGGCGTCGTGGCCCGGCTGCAGCCCGGGGTGATCGTCAGCGTGAAGGGGTGCGGCGGGGCCTGGTGCCGGGTCGCGGTCGTGATGGACGGCGCCCGGGACCTCGACGGCTTCATCCGCCAGGACCGCCTCTGGGGCGTCTACCCGGACGAGCGCTTCGAGTAGCGCGCAGGCTTCGGGGCAACGCGGACCGGATAGGAGCGGCGCCTCAGCCGGCCTGGCGGCGCAGGCGCACGATGACCTCGACGCCGGCCACCCCCGCCACGTCAGCCCTTGCGGCGCAGCCTGACGATGACCTCGACGCCGGCGACTTCCATGCCGGGCGGGGGCTCGGGCAGGGTTCCGACGCTGATGCCGTCGGAGGGCATGTCGACGAGGGTCCCCTCTTCCTCGAGGAAGAAGTGGTGGTGCTCGCTCGGGTTGGTGTCGAAATAGGCCTTGGTGCCGTCCACCGCGAGCTGGCGCAGGAGCCCCGCTTCCGTGAACTGGTGCAGGGTGTTGTAGACGGTGGCGAGCGACACCGGCACCCGGGCCCGGGTCGCCTCCTCGAACAGCACCTCGGCGGTGATGTGCCGGTCGCCCTTGCCGAACAGGAGCCAGCCCAAGCTCACCCGCTGACGGGTGGGGCGAAGGCCCACCCGCCGCAGCTTGTCGCGCAGATCCGACAGGGGACAGCCGCGGCGCAGGCCGGGCGTCGGGGTGCCGGAGCGGATCGAGAGGGGCAGGAGGTCGGTCATGGCTGGAAAGGTACGCATCCCGGCTTTGTGCGTCTGTCTCCCTCTATAGGCAGCCCGGGGAAGCGCCGCAACCCGCGAGCCTTCTGGTGCGGCGCCTGGGCCGGCGCCGCGACCCGCCGCGCCTCCTTTGCGGCGTCCGGACCGGCGCCATGACCCGTCCGGTCGCATCGAATCGGGGAGGCCGCGTTGCATGCGCGGCGATGCCGTCGGCCGGGAGCGGGAGCGGCCGGGAGCGCCGCTGCCGCGGCTGCCTGCGACAAAGAGGCCGGTTTCGCATGCGCGGTCCCTTTGATGGCCGGCGCGGCTGTGCTACGAGCCCTGCCGCGAGGGCAGGGGCCTGCGGCCCCGGGCGCCTTCCTGCGGCATCTCGATGAAAGGACCGGCGATCGGCATGGCCCGGCAGTCCAGCTACTCCTACGAGGAACTCCTCGCCTGCGGACGCGGGGAATTGTTCGGCCCCGGCAACGCGCAATTGCCTTTGCCCCCGATGCTGATGTTCGACCGCATCACCTCGATCGGCGAGGACGGCGGCGCCAACGGCAAGGGCCACGTCCTCGCCGAACTCGACGTGCGGCCGGACCTCTGGTTCTTCCCCTGCCACTTCAAGGGCGATCCGGTGATGCCGGGCTGCCTCGGGGTCGACGCGCTCTGGCAGCTCGTCGGCTTCCATCTCGGCTGGCTCGGGTCCCCGGGCCGCGGCCGGGCGCTCGGGGTCGGCGAGGTGAAGTTCTCCGACCAGGTGCTCCCCACCCACAAGAGGGTGGTCTACGGCATCGACTTCAAGCGCGTCTTCCGCTCGAAGCTCGTGCTCGGGATCGCCGACGGCTGGCTCGAGGCCGATGGCCGGCGCATCTACGAGGCCAAGGACCTCAGGGTCGGGCTGTTCCAGGCCGATCAACCCGCGGCCGGCGGGTAGCATCGCAGGATCGGGCTGTTCAAGGCCGACCGACCCGCAGCCGGCGGTAGGTCTCGGGGCCGGGCAGTTCCGGGCCGATCGGCCTGCGGCGAAGGGGGTAGGACCAGCGGGCTTGCGTTCGAAATTCGGTCCGAAAGCGGATCGGCCGCCATCCGGGCCGTTGAGAACGGGGCCGGTCGGCCTTACCTCAGGCCCATGAGGGGCGCTTTCACCGGACGGGGCGCGACTCGGGCCATGAGAGGCGCGCTTGCCGGACGGGGCGCGACGAGGAGTGCGCGATGAGACGAGTGGTGGTGACCGGGATGGGAATTGTCTCGTCCATCGGGAACAACACGCAGGAGGTCCTGGCCTCGCTCCGGGAAGCCCGCTCGGGCATCTCGAAGGCGGAGGATTACGAGCGCCTCGGCTTCCGCTGCCAGGTTCACGGCGCTCCGAGCCTCAACGCCGAGGAGGCGGTCGACCGCCGCGCCATGCGCTTCCACGGCGGCGGCACCGCCTGGAACCACGTCGCCATGGACCAGGCGATCCGCGACGCGGGCCTCGAGGACAACGAGGTCTCCAACGACCGCACCGGGATCATCATGGGCTCGGGCGGACCGTCCACGCGGGCCATCGTCGAGGCCGCCGACACCACCCGGGCCAAGGGCCCGAAGCGCGTCGGCCCCTTCGCGGTCCCCAAGGCCATGGCCTCCACGGCCTCGGCGACGCTCGCGACCTGGTTCAAGATCCGCGGCGTGAACTATTCGATCTCCTCGGCCTGCGCGACCTCGAACCACTGCATCGGCAACGCCTACGAGACCATCCAGCTGGGTAAGCAGGACATCATCTTCGCGGGCGGCTCGGAGGAGCTCGACTGGACCCTCTCGGTGCTGTTCGACGCCATGGGCGCGATGTCCTCCAAGTACAACGACACGCCCGCGACGGCGTCCCGCGCCTACGACGTCAACCGCGACGGCTTCGTGATCGCGGGCGGCGCCGGGGTCGTGGTCCTGGAGGAGCTCGAGCACGCGAAGGCCCGCGGCGCCCGCATCTACGGCGAGGTGGTGGGCTACGGCGCCACCTCGGACGGGTACGACATGGTCGCTCCTTCCGGCGAGGGCGCGGTGCGCTGCATGCGCATGGCGCTCTCGACCGTGAAGGACGGCATCGACTACATCAACCCGCACGCCACCGCGACGCCGGTCGGCGATCTCAAGGAGATCGAAGCGATCCGCGAGGTGTTCGGCGCCGACCGGTGCCCGCCGATCGCGGCCACGAAGTCGCTCACGGGCCACTCGCTCGGCGCCACCGGGGTCCAGGAGGCGATCTACTCGCTCCTCATGATGAACAACCGCTTCATCTGCGAGAGCGCCAACATCCAGGAGATCGACCCCGCGGTCGCCGACATGAACATCGTGCGGGAGCGGATCGACAACGCGAAGGTTGACACGGTGCTCTCCAACTCCTTCGGCTTCGGAGGCACCAACGCGACGCTGGTGCTGCGGCGGTACGATGCCTGAGGGAACGCGGGCGGCGCCAATGCGACGCTCGTGCTGCGGCGGTATGAGGTCTGAAGGCCGCGCGGGCGGCATCGACGCCATGCTCGTGCTGCGCCGCCACGATGCCTGACCGGGCGCCGGCGGCCGGCTCCGGGAAGACGACGTTAAGGGTTCGGCCGTCACAACCATCGGGAGATGGGAGCCCGTGCCGTCCTCCCGAGAGGGGGCCGCCATCGTGCGGGCTCGGCCATACCGCCATTGCGGCTCGGGACGCGCGGATCCATCGCGGTGTCCGAGAGGAGCCGGAACACGAGGGGGTTTGAAGTGTCCGGTCTGATGCAGGGCAAGCGCGGGCTCATCATGGGCGTCGCCAACGACCATTCGATCGCCTGGGGAATCGCCCGGACGCTCGCGGCCCACGGGGCGGAGCTCGCCTTCACCTATCAGGGCGAGGCGCTCGGCAAGCGCGTGACGCCGCTCGCGAAGTCGGTCGGCTCCGACCTCGTGGTGCCCTGCGACGTGGAGGATCTGGCTTCGGTCGATGCCGCCTTCGCGGCTCTCGACGGGCGCTGGGACGGGCTCGACTTCGTGGTCCACGCCATCGGCTTCTCCGACAAGGCGCAGCTGAAGGGCCGCTACGTCGACGTCACCACCCGGGACAACTTCACCCGCACCATGGTGATCTCGGCCTTCTCGTTCACGGAGGTGGCCCAGCGCGCCGTCAAGCGCATGCGCGCCGGCGGCTCGCTCCTGACCCTCACCTATGCGGGCTCGACCCGGGTGATGCCGAACTACAACGTCATGGGGGTCGCCAAGGCGGCGCTGGAGGCGAGCGTGCGCTACCTCGCCTCCGACCTCGGCCCCGACGGCATCCGCGTCAACGCGATCTCGGCCGGGCCGGTGCGGACGCTTGCGGGCGCGGGCATCTCGGACGCGCGCCTCATGTTCACCTACCAGAAGGCCCACGCCCCCTTGCGCCGCACGGTCACGATCGAGGAGATCGGCGGTTCGGCGCTCTACCTGCTCTCGGACCTGTCCGGGGGCGTCACGGGCGAGATCCATTACGTGGATTCGGGCTACAACATCATCTCGATGCCCCGCCCCGAGATCCTCAAGGCCCAGGACGCCGCCGGCGTGACCGGGGAGGAGTAGCGTTCCCGCCCTCGGCCCGGCCGGGCCCTCGCGCTGCGGGACGCCCAAGGTGTCATCCCCGGCCGGCGCCCGCCAGGGATGAGATAGGGGCAGCCCTTGCAGCGGCATCTCCCCGCTTGCGCCCCACGCTCGCCGCTTGCATAAGGCCGGCCACGCTCGATCAGGGTCCTCACGATGGCCACCTTCCACCAGCGGGTCTTCTCCGGCGTCCAGCCGACGGGAAACCTTCACCTCGGCAATTATCTCGGCGCCATCAAGCGCTTCGTGGCCATGCAGGCCGAGTTCGACTGCATCTATTGCGTGGTCGACATGCACGCCATCACCCACCCGGTCGCGGTCTGGGGCGGGCCGGACGAGCTCTCGCGCCAGACCCGCGAGGTCACGGCGGCGTTCCTGGCGGCCGGCATCGACCCCACGCGCCACATCGTCTTCAACCAGAGCCAGGTCCACGAGCACGCGGAGCTCGCCTGGGTCTTCAACTGCATCGCCCGCATGGGCTGGGCCAACCGCATGACCCAGTTCAAGGAAAAGGCCGGCAAGGACCGCGAGAACGCGTCCGTCGGCCTCTTCGCCTATCCGATGCTGATGGCGGCCGACATCCTGCTCTACCGGGCGACGCACGTGCCCGTGGGCGAGGACCAGAAGCAGCACCTCGAGCTCACCCGCGACATCGCGCAGAAGTTCAACAACGACTTCGCGCCCTGGATCGAGGCGCGCGGCTTCGGCGACGCCTTCTTTCCGCTCACCGAGCCGCTGATCCAGGGCCCCGCGACCCGGATCATGAGCCTGCGCGACGGCACCAAGAAGATGTCGAAGTCGGACCCGTCCGACTATTCGCGCATCAACCTCACGGACGACGCCGACACGATCGCCCAGAAGGTCCGCAAGGCGAAGACCGACCCCGAGCCCCTGCCCTCGGAAGCCGAGGGGCTGGGGAGCCGCCCGGAGGCCGAGAACCTCGTCGCGATCTACGCCGCGCTCACCGATGCTTCCGTCGCGGACGTGCTGCGCGACCACGGCGGCGCCCAGTTCTCCGCCTTCAAGGCGGCGCTCGTGGACGTGTCCGTGCAGCGCCTCGCGCCGATCGCCGGCGAGATGCGCCGTCTCATGGCCGATCCCGGCCATATCGACGCGGTCCTCGCCGAGGGCGCCGACCGGGCCCGCGCCATCGCGCAGGAGACCATGACGGCGGTGAAGGATATCGTGGGCTTCATCCGCCGGACATGAGCCAGGGGTGCCATGGGGGACATCGTGGGCTCCATCCGCCGGACGTGAGCTCAGGGGTGCCATGGGGGACATCGTGGGCTCCACCCGTCGTCCATGAGCCGGCAGGGTCGTGATGGACGGCGTGGGCTCCGTCTGCCGCCCATGCGATCGACACGAGGGCGGTCCCGGCTTGCCGGATCCGTCCGTTTGAGGGCAGCATCGACCCCGGTCAGGAGAGCGCGGCTTTGAGCGGCAGGCAGCGACGGTCCTTCGAGAGCGGCCACCGGCCGAAATTCATGGTGGTCGTGGACGACACGCCGGAATGCGCCCGGGCGGTGCATTTCGCGGCCCGGCGCGCGAGCCGCACCGGCGCCTCGATGGTGATGCTCGCGGTCATCGACCCGCCCGACAATTTCGAGTGGATCGGCGTCGGCGAGGCCATGATCGCCGAGGCCGAGGCCGAGGCCGAGAAGCGCCTCGAGGCGGCGTCCCGCGACGCCCGCACCGCCGCGGGCCTCGAGCCCGAGCAGGTCACGCGCGTGGGCGAGAAGGCCGCCGCCATCACCGGGCTCATCGAGGAGGACGAGGACATCTCCTTCCTCGTGCTCGCGGCCGGCACCGGCAAGGAGGGCCCGGGTCCGCTCGTGACCACCATCGCGGGCAAGGCCGCCTCCACCTTCCCGATCCCGATCGTCATCGTGCCGGGCAGCCTGTCCGACGACGAGATCGAGGCGCTCGCGGGCTGAACCCCTCCCCGGCGCCCTCGCCAACCGGGGATCGGGGCGCTCGCGGGCCGGTCCCTTCCGGCAGACCGTCCGACGAGATCGAGGCGCTCGCGGGCTGAGCCGCCTCGGCGGCATCCTTCGGCCGCGGGGTCGCATTCCGCGCCCGGAGGCCCCGTCCGCCCTTGGAATCGCTCCCGCGGCGGTCCACATCTCGGGGGACACCTGCTATACCGCAGCCGTTCGGCCGGCCTTGAACCGGCGCGGAGACCTCGACATGTTCATCCAGACCGAAGCCACCCCCAATCCCGCCACCCTGAAGTTCCTGCCCGGCCGCGTCGTCATGGCGGAGGGCACCTTCGACGCCCGCGGTCCCGAGGGCGCCGCGCGCTCGCCGCTGGCCCAGCGCCTGTTCGAGATCCCCGGCATCGCCGGCGTGTTCTTCGGGCACGACTTCGTCACCGTCACCAAGGGCGACGGCGAGTGGCAGCATCTCAAGCCCGCGATCCTCGGCGCCATCATGGAGCACTTCATGGCCGGCACCCCGATCCTGGTGGATCAGGCCGGGCCCGCGGGCGACGTGGAGGGCGAGGAGTTCTTCGAGGCCGCCGACGCCGAGACGGTCGAGACCATCAAGGAGCTGCTCGAGACCCGCATCCGCCCGGCGGTCGCGGGCGACGGCGGCGACATCACCTTCCGGGGCTTCAAGGACGGCGTCGTCTACCTCGCCATGAAGGGCGCCTGCTCGGGCTGCCCCTCCTCGACCGCGACCCTGAAGCACGGCATCCAGAACCTCCTGCGCCACTTCCTGCCCGACGTGCGCGAGGTCCAGGCGATCTGATCTGCGCCACCGCCTGGCCGACGCGCGAGGTCCAGACGATCTGACCTGCGCCACGTCCTGCCCGACGCGCGAGATCCGGGCGATCTGAGCGGCTCCCGGCGACCTCCGTCGGGCGGCCCGGAACGGGTGGGCCTCGGGTGACTCCGCCCGCCGGGAGGTCTATAGGCACGGCCGGAACCCGGCCGTGCTCTCCTTCCTCGACACCTATTCCCCGGCGACGCTCGCCTACCTCGCCGTCTGCGCGCTCGTGGCGGGGCTCGCGCGCGGCTTCTCGGGCTTCGGCGGCGCGCTGATCTTCGTGCCGCTCGCGAGCGGCGCGGTCGGCCCGCAGGTGGCGGCCCCCGTCCTGCTCCTCATCGACGGCGCCGGCGCGCTCGGCCTCGTGCCCGGGGCCTACGGGCGAGCCGACCGGCGCGAGGTCGGCACCATGGCGGCCGGCGCGCTCGTCGGCGTGCCCCTCGGGGGCTGGATCCTCGCCCATGCGGATCCCCTGAACCTGCGCTGGACCATCTCGCTCCTGACCCTCGCCCTCCTCGCGCTCCTCGCCTCGGGCTGGCGCTACCGCGGCCGGCCCGCGGCCCCGCTCACGGTCGGGGTCGGGGTCGTCGCCGGCCTGTTCAGCGGCATCGCCCAGGTCGGCGGGCCGCCGATCGTCGCCTACTGGCTCGGCGGCGGGACCCCGGCCGCCACGGTGCGCGCGAACTTCATCCTCTATTTCTTCTTCTCGAGCTTCATCGCCACCGCGACCTATCTCGCGGTCGGCCTCCTGACCCTCGCGACGCTCGGCCTCGCCCTCGTCACGGGACCGATCTACGTCGCCGGGCTCAGCCTCGGCGCGCGGCTGTTCGGGCGTGCGGACGAGCGGGTGTTCCGGCGCATCTGCTACGCCCTCATCGCGGCCGCCGCGGCCCTGAGCCTGCCGGCGCTCGACGGCGTCATCCGCTAGGGCGGCCTCGTCCCGGCCCCGCGCGCCCCGTGGGTCCGCTGGCGCGCCGGGATCGAAACCATAGGCCCGCAAATCGGCGCCGGGAGGGGTTCCGGTCCCGCTCCGCTCGTGGTCTGATCGCCGTGAGAGGCGGCAGAGGATTTCGGGGTCTTGCGGGTTCTTGCGATCGATACGGCGCTCGGCGCATGCGCGGCCTGCGTGGCCGAGACGGGCACTCCCGCTCCCCTGAGCCGCGAGTCGATCCCCATGGAGCGCGGCCACGCGGAGGCGCTCCTGCCCCTGGTCGACCGGGTGGTCGCCGGGGTCGAGGGCGGCTTCGGGGGGCTCGACCGCGTCGCGGTGACGATCGGGCCGGGCTCCTATACGGGCTTGAGGGTCGGAATCGCGGCGGCGCGCGCCATCGGGCTTGCGGCCGGCGTCCCGGTGGTCGGGGTCGGCACCCTGTCGGCCCTCATCGCCGCCCTGATGAGCGGCGACGGGCGCCACCTCCTCGCCGCGGCGATCGATGCGCGCCACGGCCACGTCTACCTCCAGGTCATGGCGCCGGGCGGGCGGATCGTGGTGCCGCCGGGCCACCTCTCGCTGCGCGAGGCCGTGCGGGTGCTGGGCTCCGGCCCGGTGCGGCTGACGGGCTCGGCCGCGCAGGCGCTCGCCACGGAGGCGCTGGCGAACGGGGTCGAGGCCCTGGTGGCCGGGACGCCGCCCGCCCCCGAGATCGCCCTCGTGGCCCGGCTCGGGGCGCTGGCCGATCCCGCGCACGCCCTGCCGAAGCCGCTCTACCTGCGCGGCCCCGACGCGAAGCCCCAGGAGACCGCGCGCCTGCCGCGCCAGCCCGCAGGCGGCGCATGACCTCCGCGCCCGATGCCATCCGCGGGGCTCCCGCCGCACGGAGGCGGCGCACGAGCTCCGCACCCGACACCGCCCGCGGGGCTCCTGCCGCACGGGGGTGGCCGTGAACTCCGCGTTCTGGCCCCTGAACCTGTTCTGGAACTGGTGGCTGCCCTGGTTCGACCGTGCGCCCGCCATGACCCATCCGGCCGCCCTGACCTCCGAGCATGCCGAGCGCCTTGCCGAAATCCATGAGGCCGCCTTCGCGCGGCCCTGGGGGGCGGACGAATTCGAGCGCCTCCTCGCCGACCGGGCCGTGACCGCCGACGGGCTCTTCGCGGGCGGCGGGAGCCCCTGCGGCTTCGCGCTCTCGCGGCGGGTGCTCGACGAGGCCGAGATCCTCACCATCGCGATCGCGCCCGAGGCGCGCGGGCGCGGGCACGGGCGGACCCTGCTCCTGCACCATCTCGACGCCCTCGCCCGGGCGGGAATCCGCCTCGTCCACCTCGAGGTCGAGGAGGGTAACAGGCCCGCGATCGCCCTCTACCGCCGCCTCGGCTTCGAGGAGATCGGCCGCCGCCCGGGCTATTACGCCAAGCCCGACGGGACCCGGCTCGCCGCCATCACGATGAGCCTGAAGCTTTAAATCGGGTCCGGCGGGCGGGTGTCCGCGAAGCGGCGGGCGATAGGGTCCTCCGGCTGCGCAGGCGCGGTCGGGAGGTGGTGGCGAGCGGCGGCGAGGTCTCCTATAAGCACGCCGGCGGAGACGGATGGATCGTGGCTTTACGCGGCAAGGCATCGGCGGGAGCGCGCAGGCGGGCGGACGCGATCGAGCGCGCCTGCCGCGAGCGCGGCCTGCGCATGACGGGCCAGCGCCGCACCATCGCGCGCATCCTCGACGAGGCCGAGGACCACCCGGACGTGGTCGAGCTCCACCGCCGCGCCGCCGCGGTGGACGACCGGATCTCGCTCTCGACGGTCTACCGCACCGTCCGGCTCCTCCAGACCGAGGGCATCCTGGAGCGGCTCGACTTCCGCGACGGCCGCTCGCGCTACGAGCAGGCCGCGCGCGAGCACCACGACCACCTCATCAACCTCGAGACCGGCGCCGTGATCGAGTTCCGCTCGGAGGAGATCGAGGCGCTGCAGACCGAGATCGCCCGCCGGCTCGGCTACCGGGTGGTCTACCACCGCCTGGAGCTCTACGCGGTGCCCTCGGATTCGCCCGCGGGCCCTCTGGACGCCCCGGCGGGACCGCCGGACTCCTCCGACGAATGAGCGGGACCACGCCGTCCACCGCCGCGGATCTCCCCCGACGAGCGCCCCGCGCCCGGTTGCCCGGCGGATGGCGCGCGAGCCTCCCGGCGGGCGGCGCATGAGGCGGGTCGCGGTCGCGGCGCGGCTCGTCGTGCTCGGCCTGGCCTTCCTCGCGGTCGCGGGGCCGCAGGTCCTGGCCCTGCGCTTCGGCTGGCCCCTGGCCGAGCGCCTGCCCATCGCCTTCCACCGGCTCTTCCTGCGGCTGTTCTCGGTCCGGGTCGTGGAGCGCGGCCGCCCGCCGGACAACACCCCCGCCCTCGTGCTCGCGAACCACGTCTCCTGGCTCGACATCCCCGTCATCGGCGGCTTGCGGCCGCTCTCCTTCATCGCCAAGTCCGAGATCGCGGCCTGGCCCGTGGTCGGGCTGCTGGCGCGGCTGCAGCGCACCGTCTTCATCGACCGCGGGCGCCGCAAGGCCACCGCCGAGGTCAACCACGTGGTGGCGAGCCGGCTCGCGCGCGGGGAGGCCATCGTGCTGTTCGCGGAGGGCACCACCGGCGACGGCAACCGGCTCCTGCCCTTCCGCTCCTCCCTCGTCGGCGCCGCCCGCGCCGCCCTCGCGGAGCCCGGGATCGACCGCATCCACCTCCAGCCCCTCGCGATCGCCTATACCCGCCGCAACGGCCTGCCGGTGACGCGGCGGGAGCGGCCCGAGATCGCCTGGTACGGCGACATGGACCTCGCTCCCCACCTGGCGCTCTTCGTGCACGGCGGCCCGCTCGACGTGGTGGTGACCTGGGGCGAGCCGATCCCCTTCGGCGAGGACAGCGACCGCAAGCAGGCGACCCTCCAGGCCGAGGCCGCCGTGAGGGCGGCGATCCGCGGCGCCTCCGGCCCGCACTGATCGAGCGACTCTGCCAGGTCGCCCGAGCCCTGGGGCGGTTGCGGCGACGCGAGCCGGGCGCGTGAACTGGCCTTCCCCGGTGATTCGGCCTAAAAGCGCCTCGTCTCCCGCCCGCCGGCCCCCTGAACGGACAGGCTCAGCCTCGTGAAGAAAGCTTTCATCAAGTCCTACGGCTGCCAGATGAACGTCTACGACGCCGAGCGCATGGCGGACGTCCTGGCGCGCGAGGACTATGCGGAAACGGCCGCCATCGAGGAGGCGGACCTCGTCGTCCTCAACACCTGCCACATCCGCGAGAAGGCGGCCGAGAAGGTCTATTCCGAGCTCGGCCGGGTGCGCGTGCTCAAGGCCGAGCGCGCCGCGAAGGGCCTCGACACCAAGGTGGTGGTGGCGGGCTGCGTCGCGCAGGCGGAGGGGAGGGAAATCATCCGCCGCCAGCCGGCCGTGGACGCGGTCGTCGGGCCCCAGAGCTACCACCGGCTCCCCGAGCTCCTCAAAAGCGGCCACGGCGCGGTCGACACCGAGTTCCCGGTCGAGGACAAGTTCGCGGCCCTGCCGGCGCCGTCGCGGGAGAAGACCCGGAGCCGGGGCATCTCGGCCTTCCTGACCGTGCAGGAGGGCTGCGACAAGTTCTGCACCTTCTGCGTCGTGCCCTACACGCGGGGCGCCGAGCTCTCCCGCCCCGTGGCCCAGATCCTGGCCGAGGCCGAGCGCCTGGCCGGGGCAGGGGTGCGCGAGTTCACGGTGATCGGCCAGAACGTCAACGCCTGGCACGGCGAGGGTCCGGACGGGCGCCCCTGGTCGCTCGGGCGCCTGCTGCACCGCCTCGCCGAGGTGCCCGGCATCCTGCGCCTGCGCTACACCACGAGCCACCCGCGCGACATGGACGACGCCCTGACCGCCGCCCATCGCGACCTGCCGGCGCTGATGCCCTTCCTGCACCTGCCGGTGCAGTCCGGCTCCGACCGCATCCTGGAGGCCATGAACCGCGGCCACACCGGCGACGCCTACCGGCGGCTCGTCGAGCGCATCCGGACGGCGCGGCCCGACATCGCGCTCTCCTCCGATTTCATCGTCGGCTTCCCGGGCGAGACGGACGCGGATTTCGCGGACACGATGCGGCTCATCGCCGATGTCGGCTTCGCGAGCGCCTTCTCGTTCAAGTACAGCCCTCGCCCCGGCACGCCCGCGGCCGAGAGCGGGGAGCAGGTGCCCGAGCCCGTGAAGGCCGAGCGCCTGCGGGCGCTCCAGGCCCTGCTCGAGGCGCAGCGCCAGGCCTTCAACCACGGAACCGTGGGCCGGAGCGTGAGCGTTCTCCTCGAGAAGCCCGGCCGCCATCCGGGCCAGCTTGCGGGCAAGTCGCCCTATCTCCAGGCGGTGCAGATCGAGACCGACGCCCACCGGATCGGCGACGTGGTCCCGGTCCGGATCGTGCGGGCCGGGTCGAACAGCCTGTTCGGGGAGCTCGATGACGGCTCCTCCCGGGCGGCGGCGTGATCATGGGTCCCGGAGGCGCCGGGCGCCCTGCGGAGCAACGATTTTCGAGGGCGGGAGACAGCCTGTGAGGCAGCGGGACATCAGGGCGGGAGAATGCCGTTGAAATCGGGCGACACCGCAGCGCGTGGCCCGAAGGCCCGCGCCCCGTCGAGCGCCCATGCGGGCGTCGAGGAGACCGCCGAGATCACCCTGACCTTCGACGACAACCGCCTCGCCGGCATCGTCTTCGGCCAGTTCGACCAGAACATCGCCCATGTGGAGCGGCGCCTCGACGTGGTCGCGACCGCGAGCGGCAACCGGGTGGTGATCCGCGGCGGCCCGGATGCGACCGAGCACGCCCGCCGGGTGCTCGAGAACCTCTACGACCGCGCCCGCTCGGGCGCGCCGCTGTCGCAAGGGGACGTCGACGGGGCGATCCAGGAGAGCCGCGTGCAGGGCACCCTGTTCGCCGCCGAGGAAGCCCCGAGCGCCGGGCGCACCTTCGACCACATCGCGACCCGCAAGCGCGGCCCCGTGCGCGCCCGCAACGCCGCCCAGAACGCCTACATCAAGGCCCTGAAGCAGCACGAGCTCGTCTTCGCGGAAGGGCCCGCCGGCACCGGCAAGACCTGGCTCGCGGTCGGGCACGCGGTCTCGCTCCTGGAGCAGGGCCATGCGGAGCGGCTGATCCTGTCGCGCCCCGCCGTCGAGGCGGGCGAACGCCTCGGCTTCCTGCCCGGCGACATGCGCGAGAAGGTCGATCCGTATCTCCGCCCGATCTACGACGCCCTCTACGACTTCATGGAGGCCCGCCTCGTGGAGCGCGGGCTCACCACCGGCATGATCGAGATCGCGCCGCTCGCCTTCATGCGCGGGCGCACCCTCACCAACGCGGTGGTGCTCCTGGACGAGGCCCAGAACACCACCACGATGCAGATGAAGATGGTGCTGACCCGGCTCGGCGAGGGCTCGCGCATGATCGTCACCGGCGATCCGACCCAGATCGACCTGCCGCCGGGGCAGAAATCCGGGCTCGTCGAGGCGGTCCGGATCCTCAACAGCGTCGAGGGCATCGGCCGCGTCACCTTCAAGGAGCAGGACGTGGTGCGCCACGACCTCGTGCGCCGGATCGTCACGGCCTACGAGGCGGACGCGCGGGCGGCCGGGCCCGCGGCCGAGGAGGAGCGCCCCCGCTCCTTCCGGCGCGGCGACCGCCCCGCGTGAGCGCGCCCGTCTCCGGTCCCGTGACGGCCGCGATCCGCCCGGAGCGCGCCGCGTGAGCGACCTCGACCTCGACGTCGCGGTCGAAGGCGGCGCCTGGTCCGAGCTCGGCGACGCCGAGGCGCTCGCCCGCCGGGCCGTGGAGGCGGCGCTCGGCGTCGCCTCGGACGCGCCGCGCGGCCCCGTGGAGGTCAGCCTGCTCCTCACCGACGACGCGGGGGTGCGGGCGCTCAACGCCGCCTGGCGCGCCAAGGACCGGCCCACCAACGTGCTCTCCTTCCCGGCTCCCGCGCAGCCCGGCGTTCCCGGCCCGCGCCATCTCGGCGACATCGCGCTCGCCTTCGAGACGCTGCAGCGGGAGGCGCGCGAGGAGGGCAAGACGCTCGCGGACCACGCCGCGCACCTCGTCGTGCACGGCACGCTTCATCTGCTCGGCTACGACCACGAGGGCACGGGCGAGGCCGAGATCATGGAGGCCCTCGAGGTCAAGGCCCTGATGCGCCTCGGCATCGCCGATCCCTACCGGGACACCGAGCCGGCCGGCCCGGCGGCCTGAAGCGGGCCCCGTCGGAAGCGGACCCCGCCTGCGGCCGGGGCCTCAGGCAGAACCCGCCTCGGCGTCGGACCCCGCCTGCGGCCGGGGCCCGAGGCAGAACCCGCCTTGGCATCGGACCCCGTTCTTGCGATATGTGGGCCGGGATCCGGCCGGGCCGACGGCCGCCGGACCCCGCCCCACATGGCAGCCGGGCCCGGAGCCCGGCTGAAACAGAGCGAGATGAGCGACGATCGAAGTCTGAACGACCGCCCGGCCCGGGAGATGCCCGATCCGGACGGGGCCCGCGAACGCTGGTATGAGCGCCTCCTCCACCGCTTCGGCCTGAAGAGCCGCGACTCGATCCGGGACGACCTCGAGGACGCCCTCGCGGAGACGGTCGGAGACCCGAACTTCTCGCCCCAGGAACGGGCGATGCTCAAGAACGTCCTCGGCTTCCACCGCATCCGGGTCGAGGACGTGATGGTGCCCCGGGCCGACATCGTGGCGGTGCCCTCCGACACCAATCTCGGCGACCTCCTCGGGGTCTTCCGCACCGCCGGCCATTCGCGCCTGCCCGTCTACGGCGAGACCCTCGACGACCCGAAGGGCATGGTCCACATCCGGGACTTCCTCGACTTCATCGCGGCGCGCGCCGATTCCCGCCCGACGCGCCGGCGCAAGTCGGACGCGCCCCCGGCCGCGACGCCCCCGAGCCTCGGGCGGGTCGACCTTTCGCTCAGCCTCGCCTCCGCCCGGATCCTGCGCCCGGTCCTGTTCGTGCCGCGCTCGATGCCCGCGATCGACCTTCTGGTCCGCATGCAGGCGACCCGCACCCACATGGCGCTGGTGATCGACGAATACGGCGGCACCGACGGCCTCGTCTCGATCGAGGACCTCGTCGAGATGGTGGTGGGCGACATCGAGGACGAGCACGACGACGCCACCGCCCGCATGATCGTGCAGAGCGACAACGACACCTACATAGCCGACGCCCGCGCCGGCCTCGAGGAGGTCTCGGAGGCGCTCCAGGTCGACCTCGCGGCGGAAGCGAGCGCGGAGGACATCGAGACCTTAGGGGGCCTCATCGTGACGATGGCGGGCCGGGTGCCCTCGCGCGGCGAACTCATCGACGGGCCGGGCGACCTCGAATTCGAGGTGCTCGACGCCGATCCGCGCCGGGTGAAGCGCCTGCGCATCCATCGCCGCGGCGCCTTCGGGCCCGCCGGCCCCGCGGCGTCGCCGCCAGCCGCCCCGGCGCCGGCCGCCCGTCCGGCAGCGGCGGCCGCGGGGACGGCACCGACCGCTGCGGCCGCCCCTGCAGGGGCCGGGACCGCTCCTGCCGCCTCGCCGTCATCGGCAGCCCCTTCCGCCCCTTCGGGGACCGGGACGGAGTCGGCAGCCCCTTCCGCCTCTTCCGCCCCTTCGGCGGCCGGGACGGCATCGGCCGCTCCTGCCGCCCCGGCACAGGCCGTTCCGGCGCCGCCCCTGCCCGCGAGCAAAGCCGCCGAATGAGGGCGGCGGCGCACCGGGTCGCGCAGGCGCGGGGCTGGCGCCGCTTCGCGCTCGCCGCCGCCGCGGGGGCGGCTGGGGCGCTCGCCATGCCGCCCTTGGGCCTCGCCCCGGCGCTCGCGGTCTCGCTCACCCTGGCGGTGTGGCTTCTCGACGGCGCCTGGACCGCGCACCGGACCGGCGGCGTCGCGCGCGAAGCGGGGCGCGCCGCCGCCCTCGGCTGGGCCTGGGGCTTCGGCTATTTCGTCGCCGGCCTGTGGTGGCTCGGCGCCGCCTTTCTGGTCGAGGCCGAGGAATTCGCCTGGGCGATGCCCTTCGGGGTCCTCGGCCTGCCGGCGCTCCTCGCGGTCTTCCCGGCCCTCGGCTTCGCGCTCGCCCGCGCCCTGTGGCGGCCGGGCGCGGCCCGCCTCTTCGCCTTCGCGGCCGCGCTCACCGCGAGCGAGTGGCTGCGCGGCCACCTCTTCACGGGCTTTCCCTGGAACAGCCCCGGCATGGCGCTCGCGCAGGCGCTCTGGCCCCTGCAGGCGGCCTCCCTCGTCGGGCTCTACGGGCTCACCCTCCTGGCCTGCCTGATCGGCGCCGCGCCGGCGCTCCTCGGCACCGGCGGGTCGCCCCGCGGGCGCTGGCTCGGGCCGGCGGGAGCCGCCCTCGCCCTGGCGCTCCTCCTCGGCTACGGGGCCTGGCGGGTCCCGGACGGGAGCCTGCCCCCCGTGGCCGGCGCGCGCCTCCGGCTCATGCAGCCGAACCTGCCCCAGGACGCGAAATTCCATCCCGCGAACCGCACCGCGATCATGCGCCATTACCTGGACCTGAGCGCCGGGGCGGCGGGGTCCGGGACGGCCGACGGAAACGGGAGCGCCGGCGGGGACGGACTCGCCGGGATCACCCATCTGGTCTGGCCGGAATCGGCCTTTCCCTTCCTGCTCCACCGCGACCCGGAGGCGCTCGCCTGGATCGCGGACCGGCTCCCCGAGGGCACGACCCTGATCACGGGCGCGGCCCGGATGGGAGAGCCGCTTCCGGGCGAGGCGGCGGGCCGCTTCTACAACGCCGTCCAGGTGATCGCCCATGACGGCACCATCCTCGGGGCCTACGACAAGACCCATCTGGTGCCGTTCGGGGAATACGTCCCCGCCCCCGTCGCGGCCCTGATCCGGGCCGTGGGTCTGCGCGAATTCGTCCATATCCCGGGCGGCTTCTCGCCGGCCGAGCGCCGGCTGCCGCTCCGCATCCCCGGCCTGCCGCCGGTGGCCGCGAGCGTGTGCTACGAGGCGATCTTCCCGGGCGCGGTCCTGCCCGAGGGCCCGCGCCCGAGCCTGATCCTGAACGTCACCAACGATGCCTGGTTCGGCGCGACGCCCGGGCCCTACCAGCATTTCGCGCAGGCGCGCCTGCGGGCGGTCGAGGAGGGGCTCCCCCTCGTGCGCGCCGCCAATACGGGCATCTCGGCGGTGGTCGATCCGTTCGGACGCGTCGTGGCGGCGCTGCCCCTCGGGGTCGCCGGCGTTCTCGACGCCGCGGTGCCGGCCGCCCTTCCCGCTACGCTTTATTCACGCTATGGCGATAGGGTCCTCTGTCTGTTGCTTCTCGCCTGCCTTGCCCTGTCCCTGATGGCGCGGCCCCGCCGTCAGCCGGTCCCCGCCCGCGCCTGACCGGCGACGACGCGGCCCGTCCGCGGGGCCAATCCTTGGACCGCCCGATGAAAAAAGAGCCCAACTTCGTCGACAAGCATGTGGGCAGCCGCGTGCGCATGCGGCGGATGCTCATCGGGATGAGCCAGGAGAAGCTCGGCGAGGCGCTCGGGATCACCTTCCAGCAGATCCAGAAATACGAGAAGGGCACCAACCGAATCAGCGCGAGCCGCCTGCAGCAGATCGCCTCGGTGCTCGGCGTGACCATCAGCTTCTTCTACGAGGGCCTGCCCGCCGACGAGGCCGGGACAGGCTTCGCCGAAGAATCCTCCCCCGCCTACATGCTCGATTTCATGGCGAGCCAAGACGGGCTGCAGTTGATGGAAAGCTTCATGCGGATCCGGAGCGCGCGCGTCCGCCGCAGCATCGTGGATCACGTCAAGGCGCTAGCCGACGATCCCGGGGCGTAACGTTCGTTATAGCGAACGTTTCCGTTACATCACCTTGACCCCCGCGCCGTTTCGGGGCATGTGGCTGCGGCCGGAATGATGCCGGCAGGGCCGTACCGTCTCGGACGGACCGCCCTCACGCGAATCGGGAGCCGCGCCTCAAGCGGGCCGCTCCCGGGGCAGAACCGGAGCGGCGGCGAAAGCGCCTGCACTGCTCCTCCAAAGCTTCCAGGTCCGGCAGGGCGGCGACGTGACAAGCCGCTTCCGGCAATCGAGGGGACAAGACCGTGCGGCGCTCAAGCTATCTCTTCACCAGCGAATCCGTGTCCGAGGGCCATCCCGACAAGGTCTGCGACCGGGTCTCGGACGAGGTCGTCGACCTGTTCTTCCGCACCGCGCTCGCCGAGGGCTTCGACCCCTGGCAGGTGCGCGTCGCCTGCGAGACGCTCGCGACCACGAACCGCCTCGTCATCGCGGGCGAGTACCGCGGCCCCGGCTCGGTCACCAAGGACCTCGTCGCCCACGTGGCCCGGCTCGCCGTGAAGGACATCGGCTACGAGCAGGACGGCTTCCACTGGGAGAAGGCGCAGGTGGACGTGCTGCTGCACGGCCAGTCCGCCCACATCGCCATGGGCGTCGATTCCGCCGACAACAAGGAAGAGGGCGCGGGCGACCAGGGCATCATGTTCGGCTACGCCACGAACGAGACCCCGGAGCTGATGCCGGCGCCGATCCTCTACTCGCACAAGATCCTCGAGGTGCTCTCCCGCGCCCGCAAGCTCAAGTCGAACGGCGGCGCCTATCTCGGCCCCGACGCCAAGAGCCAGGTCACCGTGCGCTACGAGGACGGCAAGCCCGTCGGCGTCACCCAGATCGTGGTCTCGACCCAGCACGCCGAGAAGCGCGGCGGCAAGGACCTCACCTCGGCCGACATCCGCGAGATCGTCGAGCCCTACGTGCGCGAGGCCCTGCCGGACGGCTGGATCTCCAACGACACCGTCTGGCACGTGAATCCCACGGGCAAGTTCGTGATCGGCGGTCCGGACGGCGACACCGGCCTCACCGGCCGCAAGATCATCGTCGACACCTACGGCGGCGCGGCCCCGCACGGCGGCGGCGCGTTCTCGGGCAAGGATCCCACCAAGGTCGACCGCTCGGCGGCCTACGCGGCGCGCTATCTCGCCAAGAACGTGGTCGCGGCCGGCCTCGCGGGCCGCTGCGCGATCCAGCTCTCCTACGCGATCGGCGTCGCCAAGCCGCTGTCGATCCATGCGGATCTCTACGGCACAGGCCAAGTCGACGAGGGCCGGCTCGAGCAGGTGCTCATGGAGGTCATGGACCTCTCGCCCCGCGGCATCCGCACCCATCTCGACCTCAACAAGGCGATCTACGCCAAGACGGCTTCTTACGGCCATTTCGGTCGCGCGCCGCAGAACGACGGCTCGTTCTCCTGGGAGAACACCGACCTCGTGCCCGCGCTGAAGTCGGCGCTGGCGTAAGGGCCCCGATCAGGCGAGCCCCGGACCCGGTCCGGGGCTCGCCCCGACGCCAGGAGACCCACGCTGTCGTCCCCGGCCGGAGCCCGACAGGGCGGAGGGGAAGGGGATCCGGCACAGTGATGTGCTGCGAAGCAGCTCCGCTTTCCCAAGTCCATAAGGCGCCGCTTCGCGGCCTCATCGCTTCGCTGGATCCCCTTTCCCTTCGCACGTCGTGCTCCGACCGGGGATGACACCGAGACCGTCCCGGCGGCGTTTCCTCCATGACCCATCCCGATCCCGACACCACCGGCGCCTTCTTCGGCCGTCGCAAGGGCAAGGCGCTCCGCGCCGGGCAGACGCGGCTCGTCGAGACCCTGCTGCCGCGCCTGCGGGTCGATCCCGAGGGCGAGCTCGCCGCGTTCCGCACGCGCCATGCCGAGCTGTGGCTCGAGATCGGCTTCGGCGGCGGCGAGCATCTCGCGGCCCGCGCCCGGGCCCACCCGGAGATCGGCTTCGTCGGCGTCGAGCCGTTCCTGAACGGCATGGCGAAGCTTCTCGCGGTCGTCGACCAGGAGGGCCTGGGCAACGTCCGCGTCCACGACGACGACGTCACGAGGCTCCTGCCGCGCCTGCCCGAGGGCGCCTTCCAGGTGGTCTCGATCCTCTATCCCGACCCCTGGCCGAAGCGGCGCCAGCGCAAGCGCCGGCTCGTCTCCGACGAGACCCTGGCCAGGCTCGCCCGCGTGATCGCTCCCGGAGGGGAACTGCGCTTCGCCACCGACATCGACGATTACGCCGGCTGGGTGCTCGCCCGGGTTCTTCGCTCGTCCGATTTCCGCTGGCGGGCGGGAGGACCGGACGACTGGCGCCGGCCCTGGGCCGGCTGGCCCGGCACCCGCTACGAGGCCAAGGCCCTGCACGAGGGCCGCGTGCCGAGCTACCTCACCTTCGAGCGGATCTGAGGCCGCGCGGGCGCCCGCCATGGCGCAGGCTCACCGTCGGGCGGATCCGAGGCGGGCGCCGCCATGGTGCGGGGCCGGAGCCCGCCGGACGGCAGCCGGACCGCACCCGCGCCGTCCGGCTTCGGCATCCGGCTTGCATTCGCCCCCTGGAATCAGTACATAGCGTCCTGTCAGCTCTGGTTGCAGCGTTAAGCTGCGTTCGGGAGTGGGCCCCCCGGGGTCCGCTCTTTTTTATTACTTGCGCCAGGGCTCGCGAGAACCCTGCATGAGCGACACCGAGAAGCGTCTGATCACCGAAAACGGCGTGGCGGCCCGCGTCACGGCCATCATCGAGCCCGTGGTCGAAGACCTCGGCTTCCGGATCGTGCGCGTGAAGGTCACGGGCACCAACGGCTGCACGGTGCAGATCATGGCCGAGCGGCCGGACGGCACCATGTCGGTGGACGATTGCGAGCAGGTCAGCCGCGCGATCTCTCCCGTGCTCGACCTTGAGGACCCGATCGGGCGCGCCTATTACCTCGAGGTGTCCTCGCCCGGGATCGACCGGCCCCTGGTGCGGGCGGGCGATTTCGAGCGCTGGGCCGGGTACGAGGCCAAGATCGAGATGGCGGTGCCGGTCGAGGGCCGCAAGCGCTACCGCGGCACCATCCGGGGCGTCGCGGACGGCCGCGTCGCCGTCGAGCTGCCCGACGTCAAGGAGGGCGAGGACCCGGTGGTGCACCTCATCCTCGCCGATCTCGGCGAGGCCCGGCTCGTGCTCACGGACGACCTCATCCGCGAGTCCCTGCGCCGCGGCACGGCGCCCGCCGCCGAGGCGGACGAGGACGACGCGGAGACGGACCCGCCGGAGACCGACCCGCCCGCCAAGCCGGGCCGGCGCACGCACTAGACCTTTCGCCGGCTCGATCCCGCGCCGGCGGAGCCTTTGAGATCGAAGACACGTTTTAAGGAGAGACCCCGATGGCCGTCAGCGCCAACAGGCTCGAGCTCTTGCAGATCGCGGATGCGGTCGCGCGCGAGAAGGTGATCGACAAGCAGATCGTGCTGGACGCCATGGCGGACGCCATCGCCAAGGCGGCGCGCTCCCGCTACGGCGCCGAGACCGACGTCCACGCCGAGATCCACCCGAAGACCGGCGAGCTCAGGCTCTCGCGCCACCTTCTCGTGGTCGAGGACGCCCTCGTGGAGAACGATTCCCGCGAGATCCCGCTCTCCGAGGCGCGCAAGCGCAACCCCGCGGCCCAGATCGGCGACGCCATCTCGGAGACCCTGCCGCCCTTCGATTTCGGGCGCATCGCGGCGCAATCCGCCAAGCAGGTGATCGTCCAGAAGGTGCGCGACGCCGAGCGCGACCGCCAGTACCAGGAATACAAGGACCGCATCGGCGAGGTCGTGAACGGCGTCGTCAAGCGCGTCGAGTACGGCAACGTCATCGTCGACCTCGGCCGCGGCGAGGCGATCGTGCGCCGCGACGAGCTCATCCCCCGCGAGACCTTCCGCCCCGGCGACCGCATCCGCGCCTATCTCTTCGACGTGCGCCGCGAGACGCGCGGGCCGCAGATCTTCCTGTCCCGCACCCATCCGCAGTTCATGGCGAAGCTCTTCACGCAGGAGGTGCCGGAGATCTACGACGGCATCGTCGAGGTCCGGGCCGTCGCCCGCGATCCCGGCTCCCGCGCCAAGATCGCCGTGACCTCGCGCGATTCCTCCATCGATCCCGTGGGCGCCTGCGTCGGCATGCGCGGCTCCCGCGTCCAGGCGGTGGTGGGCGAATTGCAGGGCGAGAAGGTCGACATCATTCCCTGGTCGGTCGACCAGGCGACCTTCATCGTCAACGCGCTCCAGCCCGCGGAAGTCGTCAAGGTGGTACTCGACGAGGAGGCCGACCGGATCGAGGTCGTGGTCCCCGACGACCAGCTCTCGCTCGCCATCGGCCGCCGCGGCCAGAACGTGCGCCTCGCCTCGCAGCTCACCGGCTGGGACATCGACATCCTGACCGAGGCCGAGGAATCGGAGCGGCGCCAGAAGGAGTTCCTGGCCCGCACGGACCTGTTCATGAACGCGCTCGACGTCGACGAGGTGGTGGGCCAGCTCCTCGCCTCGGAAGGCTTCCGCACCGTCGAGGAGCTCGCCTACGTGGACCCGCAGGAGCTTGCCTCCATCGAGGGCTTCGACGAGGACACCGCGGCCGAGATCCAGGCGCGCGCCCAGGATTATCTCGGCCGCATCGAGGCCGAGCACGAGGCCCGGCGCCAGGAGCTCGGCGTCGCCGACGAGCTCAAGGAGGTCGACGGCGTCACGACCCCGATGCTCGTGGCCTTCGGCGAGAACGACATCAAGACCGTCGAGGACCTCGCGGGCTGCGCCACCGACGACCTCGTGGGCTGGACGGAAGGGCGCGGCCCCGAGGCCGTGCGCCACAAGGGGGCGCTCGACGGCTTCGAGCTCTCCCGCACGGATGCCGAGTCCATCATCATGGCGGCCCGCGTGAAGGCCGGCTGGATCGAGGCCCCCGTGGCGACCGAGGAAACGGCCGAGGAAGCCGAGACCGAAGCGCATCCGACCTGATGGAGAGGCGAATGGTGGGCGGCGAATGGCGAATGGCGGGGTCGAGGCGGTGTGAACCGTCGCCGCGACCGCCATGCCTGCTCCCCATTCGCCACTCGCCATTCGCCATTCGCTGATCCATGCGCCACGAACCCGAGCGCACCTGCATCGTGACCCGCGCGGCCAAGCCGCCCGCGGAGATGATCCGGTTCGTGCTCGGGCCCGCCGGCGAGGTGGTGCCGGACCTGAAGCACCGGCTGCCCGGCCGGGGCGTCTGGGTCACGACCCGCCGGGCCATGGTCGAGGAGGCGGTGAAGAGGCGGCTCTTCGCCCGCGCCTTCAAGGCCGAGGCCAAGGTTCCGGCGGGTCTCGCCGAGGACATCGAGCGCGGCCTGCGCGAGGATCTCCGGCAGGGCCTCGCGCTCGCCAACAAGGCCGGCACGGTGGTGACCGGCTTCGGCAAGGTCGAGGCGACAATCGCCGAAAAGCCGCTCGCCGCCCTTATTCATGCCACGGAAGCGGCCGAAGACGGGCGACGAAAACTGGCGGGCGGCTTGAGAAAGCGGCTCGGAGACGCCATATCAGACGTCCCGGTCATCACCGATTTGTCAGGCGACGAATTGGATTTGGCATTGGGCCGGTCAAATGTGATACATGCTGCCCTCGTCGCGGGCGCCGGGAGCGACGGCTTTCTCATACGTTGGCATCGGTACCGCGCCTGGCGCGGGAGCGAGGCCGATCAGGCTGGGTCCCGCGAGGGGGCCGGCGCCCCCGATGACGTGAGACCCTCAGGATCCGAGCTGAATGAGTGATACCAAGAATCCGGGCGACAAGACGCTCCACATGTCGCCCAAGACGCTGACGCTGAAGCGACCCGTCGAGCAGGGCGTGGTCCGCCAGAGCTTCTCCCATGGCCGCTCCAAGGCGGTCGTGGTCGAGACCGTGAAGCGTCGCGTCGTCGGCCCGGGCACCGCCCCGGCCGCGAAGGAGCCCGCGCCCGCCGCCCCGGCGGCGCCTGCCGCGCCCGCCGCACCCGCGGCCCGCACGGCGGCGCCCGCGCGCCCGGCGACGCCGGCCGCCAACACGCCCCGCTCGGGCGTGGTGCTGCGCACCCTCTCCGACCAGGAGCGCGACGCCCGCGCGAGCGCGCTGGCCGATGCCCGCCGCCGCGAGGAGGAGGATCGCTCCCAGCAGGAGGAGGAGGCCCGCCGCCGCGCCGACCGCGAGGAGCGCGAGGCCAAGGAGCGTGCCGCCGCCGAAGCCCGCAAGCGCGAGGAAGAGGACCGGCGCCGCCAGGAGGACGAGCTCAAGCGCCGCGGCGAGGAAGCCGCGCGCCGGCGCCTCGGCGAGGAGGCCGTGCCCTCGCGTGCGACGGCGCCCGCGCCCCGCAGCGACGCCCGTCCGCCGGCCCCCGGCAGCCGCGGCATCGACGCGCGCCGGCCCCAGAACCTCAACTTCATGGCCCGGCCCGCGCCCGTCGCGGCCCCGGAGGCGAAGCCTGCCGCCACGGCCGCCACCGCGGCGCGTCCCGCCGGCGCGCGTCCCGTCACGCCCGGCCGCCCGGCCGGAGAGGACGACGACGCGCCCCGCACCGTGCGCCGTCCCGGCGTCGCGGCCAAGCCTGCGGCGCTGCCGAAGCCCACGAAGGCCGCTCCCGGCGAAGAGAAGCGCCGCGGCCGCCTGACGCTCGCCAACGCGACCTCGGGCGAGGACGAGCGCACCCGCTCGCTCGCGGCCTTCCGCCGCCGCAACCAGCGGCTCATGGGCCACCGCCAGGTGGAGCAGAAGGAAAAGATCGCCCGCGAGGTGGTCATTCCCGAGACGATCACGATCCAGGAGCTCGCGAACCGCATGTCGGAGCGCGGCGTGGACGTGATCAAGCTCCTGATGCGCCAGGGCCAGATGCACAAGATCACCGACGTGATCGACGCCGACACCGCCCAGCTCATCGCCGAGGAGCTCGGCCACACGGTGAAGCGCGTCGCCGAGTCGGACGTCGAGGAGGGCCTCTTCGACACCCCGGACGTGGACGACCACCTCGTCGCCCGCCCGCCGGTCGTGACCATCATGGGCCACGTCGACCACGGCAAGACCTCGCTCCTCGACGCGATCCGCAAGACCAACGTGGTCTCGGGCGAGGCCGGCGGCATCACCCAGCACATCGGCGCCTATCAGGTGACCTCGCCGCTCGGCGGCAAGATCACCTTCATCGACACCCCCGGCCACGCGGCGTTCACCGCCATGCGGGCGCGCGGCGCCAAGGTGACCGACATCGTGGTCCTCGTGGTCGCGGCCGACGACGGCGTCATGCCCCAGACCATCGAGGCGATCTCGCACGCCAAGGCCGCGAAGGTGCCGCTCATCGTCGCGATCAACAAGATCGACAAGCCCGACGCCAACCCGCAGCGGGTGCGCACCGAGCTCCTCAGCCACGAGATCGTGGTGGAGTCGATGGGCGGCGACACCCTCGAGTTCGAGGTCTCGGCGAAGACCGGCGACGGTCTCGAGACCCTGCTCGAGGGCCTGCAGCTCCAGGCCGAGATCCTGGACCTGCGCGCCAACCCCGAGCGGGCGGCGGAAGGCACCGTGATCGAGGCCAAGCTCGACCGCGGCCGTGGCCCCGTCGCCACGGTCCTGGTCCAGCGCGGCTCGCTGCGCACCGGCGACATCGTGGTCGCGGGCGCCGAATGGGGCCGCGTGCGCGCCCTCGTCAACGATCTCGGCGAAGGCATCCGCGAGGCGGGCCCCTCGGTCCCGGTCGAGGTGCTCGGCTTCAACGGCACCCCGGAGGCCGGCGACCGCGTCGCGGTGGTCGAGTCGGAAGCCCGGGCCCGCGAGGTCACCGAGTACCGCCAGCGCCAGAAGCGCGAGAACCAGGCCGCCCGCATGGGCTCGGCCGGGCGCTCGCTCGCCGACATGATGCGCGACCTCAAGGAGGGCGCCGGCCGCAAGGAGTTCGTGCTCGTCGTCAAGGGCGACGTGCAGGGCTCGGTCGAGGCCATCGTCAACGCGCTGGAGAAGGCCGGCAACGAGGAGGTCGCGGCCCGCGTCCTGCACTCGGGCGTCGGCGGCATCACGGAGTCCGACGTCACCCTCGCGGGTGCGTCCGGCGCGGTGGTGCTCGGCTTCAACGTGCGCGCCCACAAGGAGGCCCGCGAGGCCGCCGAGCGCGCCGGCGTCGAGATCCGCTACTACAACATCATCTACGACCTCGTGGACGACGTGAAGGCGGCGATGTCGGGCCTGCTCGCGCCCACCCTCCGCGAGGAGCGGCTCGGCGAGGCGCAGATCCTCGAGATCTTCAACGTCTCGAAGGTCGGCAAGATCGCGGGCTGCCGCGTCCTCGACGGCGTGGTCCAGCGCGGCGCCCACGTGCGCCTCATCCGCGACAACGTGGTCATCCACGAGGGCCGCCTGAGCCAGCTCAAGCGCTTCAAGGACGATGCCCGCGAGGTCACGGCCGGCCAGGAATGCGGCATGTCCTTCGAGAGCTACCAGGACATGCGCGCCGGCGACGTGATCGAGTGCTACCGCGTCGAAGAGGTGAAGCGGACGCTGTAAGGCGCCTTGCCCCCTCTCCCGTCCAGGGAGAGGGTGGCCCCGCGCAGCGGGGTCGGGAGAGGGGGGGTCCGTGAAGCACTATACGTCGCCCGAGCGGCGCACCTTCGCCCAGATCAGACGCCGCCGGCCCACGCGTGGCGAGGCGATCGTCTGGTCGGCCGTGCGGGCGGGACGCCTCGACCGCTGGAAGTTCAAGCGCGAAGTGCCGATCGGTCCCTATACGGCCGACTTCTCCTGTGCGGCCGCCCGCCTCGTCGTCGAGGTCGACGGGCGCACCCACGACGACCTCGAGCGGGCGCTCAGGGACGACAAGCGCGACCGCTGGTTTCGGCAGCAGGGCTGGAACGTCGATCGGCTGCCCGACGCCGTCGTGATTGGATCGCCCGCACTGGCAATTGAAACCATCAGGCGTGCGCTCGGCGCACCCTCTCCCGACCCCCGCTGACGCGGGGGCCACCCTCTCCCTCAAGGCGAGAGGGCGATTGCGGGAGCCCTCCGACCGTCCGGTCCAACCCCGGAGAGACCAAACCCATGCCCAAACGTTTCGACCAAGCCGCCGCCGGCCCCTCCCAGCGCCAGCAGCGCGTCGCCGAACTCGTCCGCCACGCCATCGCCGAGGTGCTGGCGCGGGGCGACATCCAGGACGACGTGATCACCCGCCACGTGATCACGATCCCCGAGGTGCGCATGTCGCCCGACCTCAAACTCGCGACCGCCTACGTGATGCCGCTCGGCGGCAAGGACGAGGACGCCGTGCTCGCCGCACTGGAGCGCCACCGCAAGGTGCTGCGCCAGGAGGTGGCGCGCCGGGTCAACCTGAAATTCGCCCCCGACCTCCGCTTCCGCCGCGACGAGAGCTTCGACGAGGCCGCGCGCATCGACGCGCTGCTGCGCTCCGAGCGGGTGCAGCGCGACATCGGCAAGGCGGCCGACGACACCGGCGACGACGAGTAGGCGAGGCCCATGACGGACGAGACGAACGACGCCGACCGCTCGACGCCGCCCGACGCCCGCGCCGGCCGGAACGACGGGCCGAGGCCGCGGCGGCCCCAGGGCGACCGCCCGAAGAAGCGCGACGTGAACGGCTGGATCGTCCTCGACAAGGGCGTCGGCATGACCTCGACCCACGCGGTCGCGGCGGTGAAGCGGGCGCTCTCGGCCAAGAAGGCCGGCCATGCCGGCACCCTCGATCCGCTCGCCTCGGGCATCCTGCCGATCGCGCTCGGCGAGGCCACCAAGACCGTCCCCTTCGTGATGGACGGACGCAAGTCCTACGTCTTCACGGTGGAATGGGGCTCCGAGACCGACACCGACGACGCCGAGGGCCGGATCGTCGAGGCCACCAGCCTGGTGCCGGAGCCCGCCGCGATCGAAGCCCTGCTGCCGCGCTTCACCGGGCAGGTCCAGCAGGTGCCGCCGCGCTTCTCGGCGATCAAGATCCAGGGCGAGCGCGCCTACGACCTCGCCCGCGACGGCGAGGTCGTCGAACTGCAGCCCCGCACGGTGGAGATCGACCGCCTCGCGCTCGTGGCCCACGACGGCAACCGCTCGGTGCTCGAAGCCGATTGCGGCAAGGGCACCTACGTGCGCGCCATCGCCCGCGACCTCGGCCGGGCGCTCGGCTGCCTCGGCCATATCGCGGCCCTGCGGCGGACCCGGGTCGGACCGTTCACGGAAGCCGACGCGGTCCCGGTCGACGGGGTCGCGGCCGACCCGGCGGCGTTGCGCCCCGTCGACGCGGCGCTGAGCGAGATTCCCTCGATCGCGGTCAGCCGCGACATGGCCGGCCGGCTCATGCGCGGCCAGCCCGTGATCCTGCGCGGCCGCGACGCGCCGCTCTCGGGAAAGATCTATGCGACCTGCAACGGCGTGCTCGTCGCCGTCGGCGACATCGACCGCGGCGAACTCGTGCCGCACCGGGTGTTCAACCTCGGGGCATGAGACGCCCCGACCTGCCCAAGCTCCCTCTCCCCGCCTGCGGGGAGAGGGTTGGGGTGAGGGGCCGGTCGGATGAGCGCGATGTCTCCCGCATCTCACTCCCGCGTCACGGCGGGGCTCGACCCGGTCATCCCGACCGGAAGCTCTCGATGTGGGTCGCCGTGGGACCGGAGTGCCTCACTGACAGAGATGGCCGGGTCGAGCCCGGCCATGACATCGTTGAGGCGGAGATGGCTCAGATCCACCGACCCGCCCCTCACCCCGACCCTCTTCCCGTGAGACGGGGAGAGGGAGAAGGAAGCGGGGAGAGGAGGCGAGGCCTTCCTCAGATCTTGCCGCTCTGCCCGGACTGCTCGAGCATCATGTAGCGGCGGGTGATGGGCTCGATCTGGTCGTGGATGAGCTGGGCGGTCTTCTGCTCCTCCTTCAGGGTCTGCTGAAGGGCCGGGACGACCTGGTTGTGGCCGGTGGCCTCCGCCATGGCGATCAGCGACTTGTAGGCCGCGATCTCGAAGTTCTCGAAGGCGTGGTTCGCGAAGGTGTCCTTGAGGATCTCGTCCGCCATCGGGATATGGGCGATCGCGGCCAGGTTGCCCATGAGCTGGGTCACGGTGTCCTTCAGGAGCGAGCGGTCCTCGCCGAAGGAATGCAGGATCTCGTCGATGCGGCGGATCTGCTCCTCGGTCTCGATCACGTGCTGGCGCAGGAGCTGTTCCATCTCGGGATAGCGCTGGAGCCGCTCGATCTGCCGGTTCATGATCTGGAGCGCCTGCTTCTCGAGGGCATGCGCGTTGACGAGCCCGGTGATGAAGATCGAATGGGCGGTCTCGGATCCGGTGAGATCCGTCATCGTGTTGGCCATGTGCCTTCTCCCGTCCAAGGTTGAGTCTGGGGAACGTCGCTTCAACAACACCGGCCGGAGACTTGTTCCGCGGCGGCGCCCGGCCCCGCTCCTGCGTGCGGCCCCCTCTCCCCGCGGGCGGGGAGAGGGTCGGGGTGAGGGGCCGGTCGGTGGGGCGGACGGCATCCGTGTCATGGCCGGGCTCGACCGGGCCATTCCGACGCGAGGACCGCAATGCTCGTGGTTGCGGAACAGTGCGCCGCCCCGATCGAGGTGGCCGGGCCAAGCCCGGCCATGACACGCGTGAGGTGGATACGCCGCGTTCCACCGACCGGCCCCTCACCCCAGCCCTCTCCCCGCAGGCGGGGAAAGGGAGCGCCGTGGCAGGGAGAGGGGATCCGTCCCGACCTTGGCGGGGAACGATTTCTCTGGCGTCGCGGGGGTTTTTGTGTATGGTGCGCGCACCTTCCGCCGGGTGTGCCCGCGGAATGCGTCCGAAGTCCCGACCGCGCTGGACGACATCCCGGCCCGGCCGCCTCGGACGAACCGGCCCTTGAGCCCGAGACGGGCGGGCCGCCCCTACTCGCAAGAACCAGAAAGGACGGACAGATGTCGATTACGGCTGAGCGCAAGACCGCGCTCGTGAAGGAACATGCCCGGGGCACCAACGACACCGGCTCCCCGGAGGTGCAGGTCGCGATCCTCACGGAGCGCATCACCAACCTGACCGGCCACTTCAAGACCCACGCCAAGGACAACCATTCCCGCCGCGGTCTCCTGAAGATGGTGTCCCAGCGCCGCTCGCTCCTCGACTACCTCAAGCGCAAGGACGAGGAGCGCTACCGCACGCTGATCGAGAAGCTCGGCATCCGCCGCTAAGCTCGACTCTGGCCGTTCGGGGCGAGTTCCCGGACGGCCTTTTTTCGGCGGCGCGGCAGGGGCCGGCCGCCGCAGCAAGAGGCGGACGACACGATGACCATGGCAGGATCGCAAGGGGCTCGAGCGGGGCGCGGGACGCGTCCCGAGTCCCTTGCCGTCTTGCTCATGGCATCGGGCCGTCCGCCTCGACCGCATCGCGCAGGATCGGACGACCCATCGGCGTCCCTGCGCGGATGCGCGACCGCCATGAAAGAAGGCTGACATGTTCGACATTCAACGCGAAGAACTCATCTGGGGCGGCCGCAAGCTCGTCCTCGAGACCGGCAAGATGGCCCGCCAGGCCGACGGCGCCGTGGTCGCCACCTACGGCGAGACCACCGTGCTGGCCACCGTGGTCTCGGCCAAGGAGCCCAAGCCCGGCTTCGACTTCTTCCCGCTCACGGTGAACTACCAGGAGCGCACCTACGCGGCCGGCCGCATCCCCGGCGGCTACTTCAAGCGCGAGGGCCGTCCGACCGAGAAGGAGACGCTGGTCTCCCGCCTGATCGACCGCCCGATCCGCCCCCTCTTCGTCGAGGGCTACAAGAACGACACCCAGGTGGTCGTGACCGTGCTCTCGCACGACCTCGAGAACGATCCCGACATCGTCGGCATGGTGGCGGCCTCCGCGGCCCTCACGCTGTCGGGCGTGCCCTTCATGGGCCCGATCGGCGCCGCCCGCGTCGGCTACATCGGCGGCCAGTACAAGCTCAACCCGCCGCTCCAGGAGATGGAGGGCACCACCCTCGACCTCGTGGTCGCGGGCACCGCGGACGCGGTCCTCATGGTCGAGTCCGAGGCCAAGGAATTGGGCGAGGACGTGATGCTCGGGGCCGTGATGTTCGGCCACAAGCACTTCCAGCCCGTGATCGAGGCGATCATCCGCCTCGCCGAGAAGGCCGCCAAGGAGCCGCGCGACTACCAGCCCGCGGACGTCTCGGCAGTCGAGCAGGCCGTGCTCGCCATCGCCGAGAAGGACCTGCGCGAGGCCTACAAGATCACCCGCAAGCAGGACCGCTACACCGCCGTCGACGCCGTGAAGGCGAAGGTGATGGCCGAGCTCGTTCCGGCCGAGGGCGAGGCGAAGTTCGAGCCCGAGAAGGTCAAGGCCGTCTTCAAGGACGCCCAGGCCAAGGTCGTGCGCTGGAACATCCTCGACGAGGGCAAGCGCATCGACGGCCGCGACGTGCGCACCGTGCGCCCGATCCTGGCCGAGGTCGGCATCCTGCCGCGCACCCACGGCTCGGCACTGTTCACCCGCGGCGAGACCCAGGCGCTCGTCGTGACCACGCTCGGCACCGGCGAGGACGAGCAGTACATCGACCAGCTCGAGGGCACCCGCAAGGAGACCTTCCTGCTGCACTACAACTTCCCGCCCTACTCGGTCGGCGAGACGGGCCGCATGGGCTCGCCCGGCCGGCGCGAGATCGGCCACGGCAAGCTCGCCTGGCGCGCCATCCACCCGATGCTGCCGGCCGCGCACGAGTTCCCCTACACGCTGCGCGTCGTCTCCGAGATCACGGAGTCGAACGGCTCGTCCTCGATGGCCTCGGTCTGCGGCGCCTCGCTGGCGCTCATGGACGCGGGCGTGCCGCTCCGCCGCCCGGTGGCCGGCATCGCCATGGGCCTGATCCTCGAAGGCGAGCGCTTCGCGGTGCTCTCCGACATCCTCGGCGACGAGGACCATCTCGGCGACATGGACTTCAAGGTGGCCGGAACGGAGCAGGGCATCACCTCGCTCCAGATGGACATCAAGATCGCCGGCATCACCGAAGAGATCATGCGGGTCGCGCTCGACCAGGCCAAGGAAGGCCGCGCCCACATCCTCAACGAGATGAACCGGGCGCTCACCGCCCCCCGCGCGGAACTCGGCGAGCACGCGCCGCGCATCGAGACGATGCAGATCCCCGTGGACAAGATCCGCGAGGTCATCGGCTCGGGCGGCAAGGTCATCCGCGAGATCGTCGAGAAGACCGGCGCCAAGATCGACATCAACGACGACGGCCTGATCAAGATCGCCTCCGCGGACGGCAAGTCCATCAAGGCGGCCTACAACTGGATCCGCTCCATCGTGGCAGAGCCGGAAGCCGGCGCGATCTACGAGGGCACCGTCGTGAAGGTGATGGAGTTCGGCGCCTTCGTGAACTTCTTCGGTTCGCGCGACGGCCTCGTCCACATCTCGGAGCTCGCCCCGCGCCGGGTCGCCAAGGTCACCGACGTGGTGAAGGAGGGCGAGAAGGTGAAGGTGAAGTTCCTCGGCATGGACGAGCGCGGCAAGGTCCGCCTCTCCATGAAGGTCGTCGACCAGGAGACCGGCGAGGACATCACCGAGAAGCTGAAGGCCGAGCGCGAGGCGGAAAAGAACCGCGAGCGCCAGCAGGCCGCGGGCGAGTAAGCCTCGGCCCTTCAAGGCATCAAAGAAAGCGCGGCTCCCCGAGCCGCGCTTTTTGTTTGTCGATGCCTGTCCTAAGTTCAGGACATGACCCTCGACGACCTGCGCCGCGCCCTCGACCCGGAACGGGCTGCCCTGCGCGCCAGAGGCGTGCGTGCGCTCTATGTGTTCGGGTCCGTCGCCCGGGGCGAGGCGGGACCACGCAGCGACGTGGATCTTCTGATCGAGGTCGATGACGACCAGCCGCTCAGTATTCTCGACCTTGTCGGCATCCGCGACCAGCTGTCCGGCGCTTTCGGGATCTCCGCCGACGTGCACCTGAAGGACGGCCTGCACTGGCGCATCCGCGACGACGTGCTCCGCGAAGCCGTGCGGGTGCTCTGATGCGGCGCGCCCCGCTCGCGCTCCACCACATGGCCGAAGCGATCGAGAAGCTCGGCCTGCTGCTCTCGAACCACACCGAAGACGACATCCGCGGCGATTTCATCCGCAGCGCTGCGCTCGAACGCTTGGTCGAGATCGTCTCGGAGGCGAGCCGACGGGTCGAGCCGGCCTGGAAGGACGAACACCCGCATATCCCGTGGAAGGAGATCGCGGGAATCGGGAACATCCTGCGCCACGACTACGACGTCGTCCGGGCCGACGTGCTGATGCGGCTGAAAGGCCTGCCTCTCGTGGAGCTTGAACGGGCGGTGCAGAACCTGCTCGAAAAGTACGATCCGGAAGGGCTCGAGATGAAGCGGCGGTTGTTCCCGCGGCCGCCGGGAACAGGCGGCTCACGCGACTGAGGCGGACGGATTGCGGCGGCCTGCGAAACCATGAAGACTTCGGACATGTCCGACCTCGTCACCTCCCTCGCCGACCTCGAATCTCTCTACGGCGAGATCGCCCCGGCCTCGCTCCTCAAGGAGACCGACCGGATCACGCCGGAATACCGGGCCTTCATCGAGGCCGCGCCCTTCGCGGCGCTCGCGACCGCGGGTCCCGAGGGGCTCGACTGCTCGCCGCGCGGCGACGGGCCGGGCTTCGTCCGGGTCGCGGACGAGCGCACGCTGTTGATCCCGGACCGGCGCGGCAACAACCGGATCGATTCTCTCAGGAACATCCTGCGCGATCCCCGGGTCGGCCTGCTGTTCCTGGTCCCGGGCGTCGGCGAGACGCTGCGGGTCAACGGGCGCGCCGCCATCTCGGTGGCGCCGGACCTGCTGCGGAGCTTCGAGGTCCAGGGCAAGCCGCCGCGCTCCGTGCTCGCGATCGCGGTCGAGACCGTGTTCTTCCAGTGCTCGCGCGCGATCGTGCGCTCCAGGATATGGGAGCCCGTGGAGCGGAGGCGCCGCCCGGTTCCGACCGCCGGCGACATCCTGGCCGCCCTCGACGGAAGCTTCGACGGCAAGGCCTACGACGCGGCGCTGCCCGAGCGCGTGCGCCAGACGCTCTACTGACCGCCCGCGGGACGATCCCGCCCGCCCGGCCGGGTGCGGCCGACGCGGCACCGGCCGTCCGCCTCTTGACCGGTCGAGCGCGGCCGTTCCACAAGCGGCGCCTCACCTCAGGAAGGAAGCCCCCATGATTCAGCGCATCAAGCCCGGCCCGCGCATGAGCGGCGCCGTCGTGCACGGCAACACGGTCTATCTCGCGGGCCAGGTGGCGCAGAACGCCGCCGGGCAGAGCGTCACCGAGCAGACCCGGGACATCCTCGCGATCATCGACGGGCTCCTCGCGGAGGCCGGGACCGACAAGTCGCGGCTCCTGATGGCCAATATCTGGCTCACCGACATCGGCACCTTCCAGGAGATGAATGCCGTGTGGGACGCCTGGGTCTCGCCCGGCAACGCGCCCGCCCGGGCCACCGTCGAGGCGAAGCTCGCCGCGCCGCAATACACGGTCGAGATCGCGGTCATCGCGGCGAAGTAGGGTAGGCCCGTCTGCTTCTCCCTCCCCCACGGGGAGGGAGACGTGCGCCTTGCCCGGCCAGCCCTGGCTCACAGCCGCCGCAGCGACACCTCCTCGATGCGGTGGCTCGCGCCCTTCCTCAGGATCAGGCTCGCGCGCTGGCGGGTCGGGACGATGTTTTCGCGCAGGTTGGCGAGGTTGATCCGGGTCCACAGGCCCTCGGCGGTCTGGATCGCCTCCTCCTCCGTGATCTCGGAATAGCGCCGGAAATAGGAGAGGGGATCGCGGAAGGCGGTCTGGCGCAGCTTCAGGAAGCGGCTCACGTACCAGCGGTGCAGGTCGTTCTCGTCGGCGTCGATGTAGATCGAGAAGTCGAAATAGTCCGACACGAACGGGATCGCCTTGCCGTCCTTGGGCAGGCGCGCCGGCTGGAGCACGTTCAGGCCCTCGACGATGAGGATGTCGGGGCGGTCGATCACGGCCTCCTCGCCCGGCACCACGTCGTAGACGAGGTGGGAATAGAGCGGCGCCGCCACGTTGCCCTTGCCGGCCTTGATGGCGGCGAGGAAGCGCAGGAGCTTGCCGGTGTCGTAGCTCTCCGGGAAACCCTTGCGCTCCATGAGCCCGAGCCGGGTGAGCTCGGCGTTGGGCAGCAGGAAGCCGTCGGTGGTGACGAGGTCGACCTTCGGGGTGTTGGGCCAGCGGGCGAGCAGCGCCTTGAGGACGCGCGCCGTGGTGGACTTGCCGACCGCGACCGAGCCCGCGAGCCCGATGATGTAGGGCACCTTGCCGTCGTTCTCGGCGAGGAGAAAGCGCTGCGTCGCCCGGAACAGCCCCTGCGTCGCCGCCACGTAGAGGGAGAGCAGGCGCGACAGCGGCAGGTAGATCGCGATCACCTCGTCGAGGGAGATCGGGTCGTTGAGGGATTGCAGCTGCATCACCTCCTCGGCCCCGAGCGTCAGCGGCGCGTCGGCGCGAAGCCTGGCCCATTCCTCGCGCGCGAAGGTGCGGTAGGGCGAGTGGCCGGTCTCGGGAGCCGCCATTGCGCTCGGCTGATCCATGAAGGGTCGTTCCTCAGCCCCTGTCGCCCGACGGATCCGCCCGGCGTTGCTCCCTCGGACCCCGTCAGAGGCCTGCGGCGTGCGCGGACGCCCCACCCGATGGGGCGCACCGTCATGACGGCGGGCGCGCGGCTTTCTCGGCCAAGCCCGACTGGGCGGTCCGCCGCTCGAGCTCCGCCATCACATCCTGCAACGGAATCCCAGCGCCCTGCAACAGCACCAGGAGGTGGTAGAGCACGTCGGCGGCCTCCGCGGTCAGGGCGGCGCGGTCGCCCTGCACGGCGGCGATCGCGGCCTCGACCCCCTCCTCGCCGAGCTTCTTGGCGGCGCGCGCCGGCCCGCCCGCGAGGAGCTTGGCGGTGTAGGAGGTCTCGGGCGGGGCGGCGGCGCGCTCGGCCACGATGCGGGCGAGGTCAGAGAGAGTGAAGGCGGTCATCGGGCCGGCTCCGTCAGCTCGCCAGCGCCCGGACGGACGGTGCCACGTCGGGCGGGTCGAGGCGCATCTTCAGCCCCTCGGCCGCCATGTGGGCCTTGGCCTCGGCGATCGAATAGGTGCCGAAATGGAAGATCGAGGCCGCCAGCACCGCGCTCGCATGCCCGTCGCGCACGCCGGCGACGAGGTGGTCGAGATCGCCGACGCCGCCGGACGCGATCACCGGCACGGAGACCGAATCCGCGATCGAGCGGGTGAGTTCGAGGTCGTAGCCGATCTTGGTGCCATCCCGGTCCATGGAGGTCACGAGGAGCTCGCCGGCGCCGAGCGACGCCACCTGCTGCGCGAACGCGACCGCGTCGATGCCCGTGGGGTTGCGCCCGCCATGGGTGAAGATCTCCCAGCGGCCGGGCTCCCCCTCGCCCGACACCTTCTTGGCGTCGATCGCGACCACGATGCACTGGCTGCCGAACTTCTGCGCCGCTTCGCGCACGAAATCCGGGTTCTTCACCGCGGCCGTGTTGATCGAGACCTTGTCGGCGCCGGCCAGCAGGAGCGCCCGGATGTCCTCGACCGCGCGCACGCCGCCCCCGACCGTGAGGGGCATGAAGCACGCCTCCGCGGTGCGGCGCACCACGTCGAGGAGGATGCCGCGGGCCTCGTGGCTCGCGGTGATGTCGAGGAAGCAGAGCTCGTCGGCGCCGGCGGCGTCGTAGGCCTTCGCGGCCTCGACCGGGTCGCCGGCATCGCGCAGGTCGACGAACTGCACGCCCTTGACGACGCGCCCGTCCTTCACGTCGAGGCAGGGGATGAGACGGACTTTCAGCATGACGGACGGTCCGCTTCTGGAAGGGTGCGGGGGACGAGGCGGACCATCAGCATGGGAGAACGTCCGCTTGCGGGGTAGGGCAGGGGACGAGGCGGACCTTCGGCATGGGAGCGTATCCCCTTGAGGGAGCGCGTTGCAGGGGAGACGACCATCATGCCGTCTCCCGCCGCACCGCCTTGAGCCGCGCCAGCGCGTCGGCGGCGTCGATGCGGCCGTCGTAGAGCGCTCTGCCGGAGATCGCCCCCGCGAGCACGGCGCAGTCCGGTTCCGTCAGGCGCTCGATGTCGGCCATGGAGCCCAGGCCGCCCGAGGCGATGACCGGGATCGACACGGCGCGCGCGAGCCCCAGGGTCATCGGGATGTTGAGGCCGGCCAGGATGCCGTCGCGGGCGATGTCGGTGTAGACGATCGCGGCGACGCCCGCGTCCTCGAAGCGGCGGCCGAGCTCCTCGGCGGTCAGCGTCGCTGTCTGGGCCCAGCCCTCGACCGCCACGAGGCCGTTCTTGGCGTCGATCCCGACCGCGACCCGGCCGGGATGGCGCCGCGCGGCTTCGCGCACGAAGTCGGGATCGCGCACGGCTGCCGTGCCGATGATCACCCGGGCGACGCCCTTGGCGAGCCAGCCCTCGACGGTCTTCATGTCGCGGATGCCGCCGCCGAGCTGCACCGGGACCCGCACGCGGGCCAGGATCCCGTCGACCGCGGCCGCGTTCATGGGCTGGCCCGCGAAGGCCCCGTCGAGATCGACCACATGCAGCCACTCGAAGCCCTGAGCCTCGAAGGCGGCGGCTTGCGCGGCCGGATCGTCGTTGAACACGGTCGCCTGGTCCATGTCGCCCTGGATCAGGCGGACGCAGCGGCCCTCTTTGAGGTCGATGGCGGGAAACAGGATCACGATTTCACATCTCGAGATGGGGTCAGGCCGCGACCGTTTCGGGAAACAGGGTCACGGACGGAGCCTCGGAGCGGCGCGCGTCACGGCCGCCATTTCAGGAAATTGGCGATGAGCTTCAGGCCCAGGGTCTGGCTCTTCTCCGGGTGGAACTGCGCCCCCACGAGGTTGTCGCGCGCCACGATCGCGGTCACGGGCTCGCCGTACGCCGTCACGGCCACGACGTCGTTCATGTTGGCGGCCTGGAGCGCGAAGGAATGGACGAAATAGGCGTGCAGGCCGTCGGGCCCCGTGTCGATCCCGTCGAGGAGGGCGTGGTCGCGCTGCGGGTGCAGGGTGTTCCAGCCCATGTGCGGGATCTTGAGCGCAGGGTCGTCGGGACGGATCGCGCGCACGTCGCCCGGGATCCAGTCGAGGCCCCGGGACACCTCGTGCTCGAGGCCGCGCGTCGCCATGAGCTGCATGCCGACGCAGACGCCGAAGAACGGCCGCCCCCGCTCGCGCACGGCCTCCGTCATGGCCTCGACCATGCCGGGCACGGCGTGGAGCCCGCGGCGGCAATCCGCGAAGGCGCCGACGCCGGGCAGCACGATACGGTCGGCCTTCGCCACGGCGTCCGGGTCCGAGGTGACCTGGACCGCCTCGTCGAGCCCGGCTTCCCGCGCCGCCCGCTCGAAGGCCTTGGCGGCGGAATGGAGGTTGCCGGAGCCGTAATCGATGATCGCGACCGTCATAGGGGGCTCCCAGCGCCGGTCGGGCCGGTCGAGCACAGGTGGAGGCAGACCTCGATGATCGCGACCGTCATAGCATTACCTCCAGGGACACGGATAGGACGCGGCGTTCATCGCCCGCGGCCCGGATCGGGGAAGAAGCCGATCACCGGATCGGGGGTGCGGTAGGGCGCGACGGGCACGCGCAGCAGGGGCGCGCTCGCGGCAGAGGCCTGCGGCCGGCTCTCCCGGGCGAGCCAGCGCGCAAAGGCCTTGGTCTCGGCCTCGTCGCGGCTGGACGCGGTCACGAGATCGACGGCCGGGCGGCCGCGCCGCTGCAGGGTCCAGCGCCGGAGCGAATTGGCCTCGAGCCCGATCAGCACCGAGAGCAGGAGATCGGCCAGGAACGCCGCACCCGGGCGCACGCCCAGCGCGCTCAGGCCGAGATTGAAGGCGACGAGGAGCGCCAGCACCCCGAGTCCCGCCAGCCAGAGCCGGTGGGCGAAGAACCACAGCACCGTGAAGAAGAAGGCGCCCCAGGAGAAGCCGTCGCGCACCAGCACGGCCTTCTCGAGCGGCTCCGGATCGCCGGGCAGGGCGTCGGCGGGCAGGTGCAGCGTAAAGGTCTTCATCCGCGTCTCCTCCGCCATCGCGGCCGACGTGATCCGATCGGGGGGATGGGATGCAGGGCGTCGGTTCTCATCCGCGTCTCCTCGAGCCGTCAGGCCCCTACAGGGCGCCCTTGGTCGAGGGGATGCGCCCCTCCTCGCGCGGATCGACCGCGACCGCGGCGCGCAGGGCCCGCGCCAGACCCTTGTAGCAGCTCTCGGCGATGTGGTGGCTGTTCAGGCCGTAGAGGGTCTCCACGTGCAGCGTGATCCCCGCATTCATCGCGAAGGCCTGGAACCATTCGCGCACGAGTTCGGTGTCGAAGGCGCCGATCTTTTCCGTCGGGAATTCGGTGCGGAAGACCAGGAACGGCCGCCCCGAGATGTCGAGGGCGACGCGGGTCAGGGTCTCGTCCATGGGCAGGTGGATGTCGGCGTAGCGCGCGATGCCGCGCTTGGTCCCGAGCGCCTGGAGGAAGGCCTGGCCGAGGGCGATGCCGGCATCCTCGGTGGTGTGGTGCTGGTCCACATGCAGGTCGCCCGTCACCTTCACGGTCAGGTCGAACAGGGCGTGGCGCGCGAAGAGCTCCAGCATGTGGTCGAGGAAGCCGACGCCGGTGGCGATCTCGGCCTCGCCGGTGCCGTCGAGGGCGATTCTGACCGCGACGTCGGTCTCGGCGGTGCGGCGGCTGACGCTCGCGGCGCGCATGGGGTTCTCGATCCTTCGCGTGAGGGGCCGGGCGTTCTAACAAGCCGTCCCCCAAAACGCCACCCGTCCCGCTCCCCCTCTCCCCGCCTGCGGGGAGAGGGAGGCCGAGCGGCGAAACGCCACCCGCGTTGGCTTTCGCGTCGCCGGTGATTAAGTGAGGGCCGTTCCCCGCCGGAGTGGCCTTCCCTTGTCCGATACGCCCCGCATGCACGCCACCACGATCCTGATGGTCCGCAAAGGCGGCCGCGTCGTCATCGGCGGCGACGGGCAGGTGAGCCTCGGTCAGACGATCGTGAAGGGCAACGCCCGCAAGGTGCGCCGCCTCGCCAAGGGTGCGGTGATCGGGGGCTTTGCCGGTGCGACCGCGGATGCCTTCACCCTGTTCGAGCGCCTGGAGGCGAAGCTCGAGCAGTATCCGGGCCAGCTCACCCGCGCCTGCGTCGAGCTCACCAAGGACTGGCGCACCGACCGGTACCTGCGCAACCTCGAGGCCATGATGCTGGTGGCCGACCGGGAGGTCGGGCTCCTGCTCTCCGGCTCCGGCGACGTGCTCGAGCCCGAGCGCGGCGTGATGGCGATCGGCTCGGGCGGCAATTTCGCGCTCGCGGCCGCCCGCGCCCTCGAAGACACCGACCTCGATCCGGAAGCGATCGTGCGCCGCTCGCTCCAGATCGCCGCCGAGATCTGCGTCTACACCAACGGCAACGTCGTGATCGAAACGCTCGATGCCGCCTGACGCCCTCGCGCCGGCAGCCCCGCGACCGGCCACGCCGGCCGCCGTCGAAGCTTACGGCTTCCGCCCCGTGGTGCCGGCCGACCTGCCCCTGATCGCGGGCTGGCTCGCCCGGCCGCACGTGGCGGAATGGTGGGACGGCGACGGGCTCGGCGAGATCCGCGAGGCCCTGACGGACCCGGCGACGCGGCCCCACATCGTGGCGCTCGGCGGCCGGCCGATCGGCTACCTCCAGTGCTACGACCCGCACCGGGAGGAGGGCCACCCCTACCGCGACCAGCCGCCGGGCACGCTCGGCATCGACCAGTTCATCGGCGAGCCGGACCTCGTCGGCATCGGCCACGGCTCGCGCCTGATCGGGGCCTTCGTCGCAGGCCTGTTCCGCGAAGGCGCCGTGCGGGTCGTCACCGATCCCGATCCCGCCAACGGCCGCGCCGTGCGGGCCTACGAGAAGGCGGGCTTCAGGGCCCTCGGCCGGCGCCACTCGGTCTATGGCAGCGTGCTCCTGATGGCCTGCGACGCCCCTCTTCGATCCCATGACGGGCCCCCGGCCCGCGACGCCACAACCCCATCGAGTCCCGCATGACCACCTTCTCCCCCCGTGAAATCGTCTCCGAGCTCGACCGCTTCATCGTCGGCCAGCACGACGCCAAGCGCGCGGTCGCCATTGCGCTGCGCAACCGCTGGCGGCGCCAGCAGCTCGAGGGGCCGCTGCGCGAGGAGGTGGCGCCGAAGAACATCCTGATGATCGGGCCGACGGGCTGCGGCAAGACCGAGATCTCGCGGCGCCTGGCGCGGCTGGCCGGCGCGCCGTTCCTGAAGGTCGAGGCCACGAAGTTCACGGAAGTCGGCTATGTCGGCCGCGACGTGGAGCAGATCGTGCGCGACCTCGTCGAGATCGGCATCGGCCTCGTCAAGGAGGAGCGCCGCAAGCAGGTGCAGGCGAAGGCGCATCTCGCGGCCGAGGAGCGCGTGCTCGACGCCCTCGTGGGCGCGACCTCGAGCGCCGCGACCCGCGAGAGCTTCCGCAAGAAGCTGCGTGCCAACGAGCTCGACGACAAGGAGATCGAGGTCGAGATGCAGCCCTCCGGAGGAGGGGGCCTGCCGATGTTCGAGATCCCGGGCATGCCGGGCGCGTCCGTCGGCGCCGTCAACCTCGCCGACATGTTCGGCAAGGCCTTCGGGGGCCGCTCGAAGCCGCGGCGCACCACCGTGCGCGAGGCCTACGCGCCGCTGGTGGCGGAGGAATCCGACAAGCTCCTCGACCAGGACGCCCTCGTCCAGGAGGCGATCCGCCAGGTCGAGAACAACGGCATCGTCTTCCTCGACGAGATCGACAAGATCGCCGGCCGCGAGGGCCGCACCGGCGCCGACGTGTCCCGCGAGGGCGTGCAGCGCGACCTCCTGCCCCTCATCGAGGGCACCACGGTGGCGACCAAGCACGGGCCGGTGAAGACCGACCACATCCTGTTCATCGCATCCGGCGCCTTCCACGTCTCCAAGCCCTCCGACCTCCTGCCCGAGCTGCAGGGGCGCCTGCCGATCCGGGTCGAGCTGCAGCCCCTCACGGTCGAGGATTTCCGCCGCATCCTCACCGAGACCGAGGCGAGCCTCATCAAGCAGGCGGTGGCGCTCCTCGACACGGAAGGGGTGCGGCTCACCTTCACCGACGACGCCATCGACGCGCTCGCCCGCGTCGCCGTCGAGGTCAACGGCTCGGTCGAGAACATCGGCGCCCGCCGCCTCCAGACCGTGCTGGAGCGCGTGCTCGACGACATCTCGTTCACGGCCCCCGACCGCTCCGGCGAGGCCGTGACGGTCGATGCAGCCTATGTCGAGAAGCAGGTCGCGGGCCTGGCGCGGAATGCGGATCTGAGCCGGTTTATCTTGTGACCCTCCTCTCGCCGTATTCTCCCCCCTCTCCCCGCCTGCGGGGAGAGGGTCGGGGTGAGGGGCCGGTCGGAGGAGCTCAGTCTCTCCCGTGTCATGGCCGGGCTCGACCCGGCCATCCCGGCGCGAAGCTCGCAATGATGATCGACCGGGAGCGCGCCTCTCCGATCGAGATGGCCGGGACAAGCCCGGCCATGACACGCGTGATGTGGAGACCGCTCGCTACGCTGCGTGATCATGACGTCGGCGAGGTGGATGCTGCTCGACTCACCGACCCGCCCCTCACCCCAGCCCTCTCCCCGCTCGCGGGGAGAGGGGGTGCATGGAACCCTTCCCCCGATTCGCGGCTTCCCGCCCCATGGCCGCGGACCTGCAGGACCTGAAGCATAAGGCGCTCGAGATCCATCGGCGGCTCTGCGCCGTGTACGGCTGCCCGATCCCGTACTTCCACAGCTACGATCCGTTGAGCGAGCTCGTCTCCTCGCTCCTGTCGCACCGGACCAAGAACGCGGATTCGAGCCGGGCCTACAAGGCGCTGCGGGCCCGCTATCCCGATTGGGCGGCCGTGCGCGACGCGGATCCGGAGGAGGTCGAGGCGACGATCGCGGGCGTGACCTGGCCCGAGCAGAAGGCGCCGCGGATCCAGGCCGTGCTGCGGGCGGTCGCGGAGCGGCACGGGGACCTGTCCCTCGATTTCCTGGGCGACATGCCGGTGCGCGAGGCGCGCGCCTGGCTCGAGAGCATCCCGGGCGTCGGGCCAAAGACGAGCGCGGCGGTGCTCGCCTTCTCGTCCCTGCGCAAGGCGGCGCTCCCCGTCGACAGCCATCACCACCGGGTGGCGCAGCGCACCGGGCTGATCCCCCTGAGTCTCGACGTCGGGCCCTCGCACGCGGTGCTGGAGGCGCAATTGCCGCCCGAGTGGGACGCGCAACAGATCTACGACAACCACGAGGTCCTGATGCTGCACGGGCAGCGGGTGTGCTTCTTCAAGAACCCGGCCTGCGAGCGCTGCGTGCTGCTCGACCTCTGCCCGACGGGGCAGGGGCGGATGCAGGGGAAGCCCCTGGCGCCGCCGGCGCGGGCGAAGCGCAGCCCGGCGCCGGCTTCGAAAGATCGGATGCTTTAGGCGAGAAGCCCCTGCTGGCGCGCCAGGTCCTGGAGGTTCGCCTGAGGGCGGGCGCCGATATGGCCGATCACCTCCGCGGCCGCGAGGCCGCCGAGGCGCGCGCAGTCGGCGAGGTCGAGGTTGCGGGCGAGCCCCGCCATGAAGCCCGCCGCGAAGAGGTCGCCCGCGCCCGTGGTGTCGACCACGCGCTCGACCGGATGCGCCGGCACCGCCCGGGTTTCGCCCCGCGTCACCACGAGCGCGCCGTCCGCCGAGCGGGTGACGACGCCGAGGATGCGCTCCTCGCGCAGGGCCGCGAGAGCGGCCTCGGCGCTCGACGTGCCGTAGAGGCTCTGGAGCTCGTGGATGTTGGCGAAGAGGATGTCGAGGCTCCCATCCCGGATGAGCCCGAGGAACTCGTCGCGGTAGCGGTCGACGCAGAAGGCGTCGGAGAGCGTGAGCGCGACCCGGTTGCCGGCCGCATGCGCGATCACGACCGCCTTGCGGAAGGCCTCCTTGGCGGCGGGCGGATCCCAGAGATAGCCCTCGAGATAGACGATCGCCGCCGCCTGCACGGTGGCGGGGTCGACGTCGTCCGGGGTGAGGTTCTGGCAGGCGCCGAGATAGGTGTTCATGGAGCGCTCGCCGTCCGGGGTCACCAGGATGAAGCTGCGCGCGGTCGCCGGGCCGTCCTCGGCCGGCCTGACGTCGTAATGGACCCCGACGGCCCTCAGGTCGTGGCTGAACAGGCGCCCGGTCTCGTCCGCCTTGACCTTGCCGACGAAGCCCGCCCTGACGCCGAGGGAGGCGGCGCCGACCGCCGTGTTGGCGCCCGAGCCGCCGCCCACGATCGTGGCCGGGCCCATGGCCTGGAACAGCTCCTCAGCCCGGGCCTCGTCGATGAGCTGCATGGCGCCCTTGTGGATGCCCTTGGCGATCAGGAAGGCCTCGTCGGTCTGGGCGATCACGTCGACGATGGCGTTGCCGAGCGTCAGCACGTCGAGGGAGGTCTGGGCCATGGGATCCTGCGGGAGCGGAGGGCGAAAAGCATGGAAAGGGCGCCGGCGCCTTTCGCATCCCTCCCCGGGAGGGTCAAGCCGGGGCTCGGCCGCAGGCCCGCCTCGGCTTCAGGGCCGCTCGAGCGGGGCGGCGGACGCCATCGCGCCCGGCTCCGGCGCCCCCGCGTCGCCCATGGCCTCCAGCACGAGCGCGTCGGCGGCGCGACGGGCCCTGCCTTGCGCCTCGTCGAGCACCGCGAGCAGCCGGTCGAGGTCGTCCTCGGAGAGGGAGCGGATCTCGCGCGCCAGGCGGTTGGCCAGCAGCGTCGCCCGCGGGCAGGTGCTCGCGGTGTCGATCCGTACGCGCGGGTCGGACAGGTCGGCAAGGCGCGCCAGTTCGTCGGCCTCGTCCCAGATGATGTTGAAGTAGTGGATGACGCCCTGGATCAGGGTCCAGGTCGGCTTGCCCCGCTCGCCGCGCTCCAGCGCCGAGAGGTAGGCGCTCGACACGCCGAGATGCGCGGCCATGTCCTTGAGGAGGAGCCCGCGGTCGCGCCGCAGCGCTCGAACCCGTTCCCCGAACGGCGTCATCTCACCCCTCGCCGGCCAGCGCCCCGGTGGCTGCGAGCAGCGCTCCGAACCCGTTCCCCGAACGGCGTCATCCCGTCGCCCCCTCGCCCGCAAGTCCATCGCCTGCGGATCGTCCGGGTCCGCCCTCAGGCGCGGTCGGTCCCCCGACGCCGGCGCAGCCGCACGTAGAGGGCGCCCGACCCGCCGTGGTGCCCGGCCGCCTCGTCGAACCCTAAGACAAGTGGTCGCACGTCCGGCAACCTGAGCCAATGGGGCACGACCCGGCGCAAAACGCCGCGCTCCTCGAACAAACCTTCTGCGGCCGCGCCGCCCTTGCCGGTCACCACGAGCACCACCTGATGGCCCGCCGCCTGGCTGCGGTGCAGGAAGGCGAGGAGCGCGCCGTGCGCCTCGGCCTGGCGCATGCCGTGCAGGTCGATCACCGCATCGGCGCGCCGCTGGCCGCGACGCAGGCCCGTGAGGACCTTGCGCTCGACGCCTGCGAGCGGCGGCAGCGTCGGGCGGGACGGCGCCGGCGGGAGCGGCGGCAGGGGGGCGGCCGGAGCCGGAGCGGGCAGGGGCGGGCCCGGCTCCGGATCGGACTCGGGCGGCAGGGCCTTGCCCTTCATGGGCGCGACGCCCCGCACCACGTGGGCCCAGAGCCGGCGTTCGTCCGGGCGGAGCGCGCGGGGGCGGCGGGGCTTGGTCATGGATGCTGCGGCCGGAGACGGACGACGCTCAGGGCGAGGCCTTCGGGAGCGGCACGACGGGCCTGGGGCGCCGGTCCGGAACCGGGGCGGCGAAGCCGGCATCGGGCGGCGCTCATGGGGAGGCTTTCGGGAGCAGCACGACGAAGCGCACGGGATGGCGCAGGAGCCCGGCGCGCGTCCCGGCCTCCGGGCCCGACCCGAAGAAGAAGTCGCCCCGCGCCGGACCGACGATCGCCGAGCCGGTGTCCTGGGCGATCATCAGGCGCCGGAGCGGCTCGGTGCGGTCGAGCGCCAGGGGCAGCTCGCCTTCGAGCCAGACCGGCAGGCCGTAGCTCCAGAGCGAGCGGTCGACCGCGAGGCTGCGGCCCGGGGTCAGCGGCACGCCGGCGCCGCCGATCGGGCCGTCCGCGGGAGCGAGCTCCGCGGCTTCGCGGAAGAAGATGTAGGAGCGGTTCATCCGCATGAGGTCGCGGGCGGGGCCGGGATGGTCCTTCAGCCAGCCCATCAGCCGTTCCAGGCTCATCTCGGGCAGCGGGATCGCGCCGCGCTCGACCAGGATCCGGCCGATCGAGGTGTAGGGGTGGCCGTTGCGGCCCGCATAGGCCACGCGCATCGCCGTGCCGTCGGGCAGCCGGACGCGGGCCGAGCCCTGCACGTGGATGATGAAGGCCTCGCCGGGCTCGGCGAGGTGGACCACGGGCCTGGCGAGGGGCCCGAGCGCGCCGTCCTCGATCGCGGCGCGGTCGGGGTAGGGGACGAGGCCGCCGGCCGTGCGCCGGCCCGCCTGCAGGCCGGGTTCGAGGCCCGGCAGGGTGCCGCCCTGGGGCACGGTCACGAGGTCGTCGGGCCGGCCGAGGAGAGGAACCCGGAACTCCGGCGTGGGCGCGCGCGAGCCCCGGAACTCGGGCTCGTAATAGCCGGTCAGGAAGCCGCTGCCGCCGGACGGCACCACCGCGTGGGGCTCGAAATGAGCCTCGAAGAAGCGCCTCGCCGCCCCGGGCTCCGGTGCCTCCGGCATCGCGAGGGCGGTCCGGCACACCCGCGCGAGCGCCGCGTCGCCGGCCTTGGCGGGGCGCAGCGCCTCGCCTTCTCCGGACGCGACCGCGCAGGTGCGCCGGAACGCCCGGAAGGCGGCCGCGTGGTCGTCGGCCTCCCAGCCCGGCAGCGCCGCGAAGGCGAGCCGGTCGAGGCGCATGGCTCCCGCGGCGGGGGCAGAGGCAGAGGGGGCGGTCATGGCGAGGTCGGCGGGCCGCCCGGGGGAGGGGGAGCGATGGGGCAGGGGCTGGGCGGAGCCGGCGGCACCCATCGCGAGGATCAGGGCAAGGAGGGATCCGGCGCGCCGGACCGGGTTCATTGCCCCGCTTCGGTGGCGACGAGCTGCCAGTTCGGGTCGCGGCTGCCCAGCGTCCGCGCGAAGGTCCACACGTCGGTGACGTCGACGACCGCGTCGGGGCTGCCGTCGACGACGGCGCCGGCGGCGTCGCGGGTCGCAGTGATGAGCTTCGAGAGGAAGCGCACCATCACCTGGACGTTGGTGCCGCGCACCTCGACCCCGATGATGTCGGCCTTGTCGATCGAGACGAAGGTGGTCTCGACCCGCTGCCCGGAGCGCTCGCGCTCCACGATGGCGCGCTCGAAGCCCTCGAAGACCTCCCGCGAGAGCAGGTCCTTCAGGGTCTTGCGGTCCCCTTGCGCGAAGGCCGTGACGATCATCTCGTAGGCCGCCTTGGCGCCCTCGACGAACACGGCCCCGTCGAAGGTGGGCTCGGCCCGGGCGATCTCGTCGAGGCCCTGCGCCACGCGGGAACCGGGCTCGGCGATGCCCTTCCAGCGGTCCACGGGAGCCTCGGCGGCGAGGGTCCCGGTGCGGTCCGCGGCGGCGCCCGGCAGGCGCACCACGTTGTCGCCCTCCGCGGCCGGCCGGCCGGCCGCGGGATCGCGGCGCGAGATCGGATCGAAGGGCGGCTGCTCGTGACCCGTCTTCTGGCCGAGCACGGAGCGCAGACGCCAGATCACGAAGACCGCGAGGCCGAGGAAAATCAGGGTCGTGACGTCGAAGGAATCCTGCATCGTCGATCCGGTCTTGAGCCTATCCGCCGTCGGCCTGCAAGCGGCGTCGGTCGTGCACGGGGTGAACCGCCGGTCGCGGGGGCCTGTTCCAGGCCATATGGGGTTCCGGCGTCGTAACATCCACCCGCCAGCGCAGCAAGCAAGCGCATCGAGGAACGCCGGCGCAGCAGGCCAGCGCGGCAAGGAGCGCGCGGGCGCTCCCCACAGCCGCCCGACGGTGCAGATCAGGAACGCGCGAGCGCTCCCCACAGCCGCTCGACGGTGCAGCAAGGAACCTCTGCGGCGGACGCCGGACGCGAGCCCGTTTCGGCCGGCTATGCTTGCCGCTCCGCGATCTTGTTCCCCCGGGGGAAGCGTGCTAGCGCGGATTCACGTCGCCCATGATCGAGCGCGCGCCACCGGCGCCCGTTCGGGCGCCCGCCCCACCTCATCCAGGAGCCTTCCGACCATGGCCGACAGCCCGGCAAACAACGGCGCGCAGAACGACGCGGCCCCCGCCCTCAACGCGCTCGCGCAGTACACCAAGGACTTCTCGTTCGAGAACCCGAACGCGCCGCGCTCGCTCCAGCCCCAGCAGCAGGGCCCGCAGATCAACCTTCAGGTGAACGTGGGCGCGAAGCAGCTCAGCGAGGCCGAGTTCGAGGTCGAGCTCACCCTCGAGGGCGACGCCAAGGTCGGGTCCGAGGTGCTGTTCGCGTTCGAGCTCACCTATGCGGGCGTGTTCCGGGTGCGCAACATCCCGCCGGATCAGCTCCACCCGGTGGTCATGATCGAGTGCCCGCGCCTGCTCTTCCCCTTCGCCCGCCAGATCGTCGCCGACGCGGTGCGCAACGGCGGCTTCCCGCCCCTCTACATCGACCCGATCGATTTCGTGGGCCTCTATCAGCAGCGCGCCGCCGAGATGCAGGGCAACGCCGCCCAGGGCGGCCAGACCCTGTCGTAAGGGTCCTCAAGGGGAACCGGCGCGCGAGGCGCGGCCCGTCCGGGTGCCGGCTCTCCGCGGGGATCCTCGTGCAGGAGCGTCGGCGCGGCCCGTCAGGGCGTCGGTTCTCCGCCGAGATACTCGCGCCAGAGCGCTTTCTCGCCGAGCTTCGCCACGAAGGCCGCATGGGCCTCGCGCTCGGCCTCCGTCAGGCGGGTTTCGAAGGATCGCGGCCGCACCTCCCGGGGTGCGGCCGTTTTCATGACGGACGCGGCCGGCGCGCTCGCCGGGGCCAGGGTGAGGCCGAGATCCGCCTGCTTGCCGCCGAGGAGCTCGATATAGACCTCGGCCAGGATCTCGGCGTCGAGGAGCGCCCCGTGCTTGGTGCGGCGCGAATTGTCGATGCCGTAGCGGGCGCAGAGCGCGTCGAGGCTGTTGGAGGCGCCCGGATGCTTGCGGCGCGCCATCGCGAGGGTGTCGATCGCCCGCTCCATGCCGATCGCGGGGTGGCCGGTGCGGGCGAATTCCGCGTTGAGGAAGCCGACGTCGAAGGCCGCGTTGTGGATCACGAGCCGGGCGTCGCCGATGAAGGCGGCGAATTCGTCCGCGACCTCGGCGAAGAGCGGCTTGTCCTTCAGGAACGCGTCGGTGAGTCCGTGCACCGCGACCGCGCCCGCCGCCACGGCGCGCTGCGGATTGAGGTATCTGTGGAAGGTCTGGCCGCTCGGGATGTGGTTCAGGAGTTCGACGCAGCCGATCTCGACGATGCGGTCGCCGGCGGCCGGGTCGGTGCCGGTGGTTTCGGTGTCGAGGACGATTTCGCGGAGCATCGGGGCACTCTGGAGCGGGTTCACGTGGGGCTAACGGGCCGTCAGGGCGGTTTTGCGGAGCATCGGCGTTCTGAATGGGGTCCGGGCCGGGCTATCGGGATGCGAGGGCGCGCCCCGGCCGGGCCGCGAGGCAGGCCAGGATAGAACGCACCTGCGCCTCCGCGGGAGCGAAACCGCGGCCCGTGTCCACAAGGAAGTGCGCCCGGCGCCGCTTCTCGGCGTCCGGCATCTGCTTGGCGAGGATCGCGGCGAGCCGCTCCTCGCCCATGCCGGGCCGGGCGAGCACCCGCTCGCGCTGCACCTCGGCGGGCGCCGAGACCACGAGCACGGCGTCGCAGCGGGCGTCGCCGCCGGTCTCGAGCAGGAGCGGGATGTCGAGCACGGCAAGCATCGCCCCGGACGCGGCTGCCTGACGGAGGAAAGCCTCCTCCTCGGCCCGGACCAGCGGGTGGACGATGGCCTCCAGCGCCTTGAGGCGCTCGGGCTTGCCGATCACCTCGCTGCCGAGCCGGGCCCGGTCCACGACCCCGTCCGCGGTCGTACCCGGGAAGGCCGCCTCGATGAGGGCCGCGGCCGCGCCGCGATAGAGCCGGTGCACCGCCGCGTCGGCATCGTGCACGGACACCCCGCAGCGGCGGAACAAGCCGGCGGTCGCCGACTTGCCCATGCCGATCGAGCCCGTGAGGCCGAGCACGAAGGTCATCGCGGGTCGAGGTCTCGGGTCGAAATCGCGTGACGCGTGGCGGAGGTCACCGCCGCCCCTCGATGTCGGCGGCGATGAGCGCACGAAGCTCCGGCGTGACCTCCGGGGTGACCCCGAACCAGCGTGCGAAGCCCGGCACGGCCTGGTGCAGGAGCATCCCGAGCCCGTCGACGGCGCGTAAGCTCCGCGCCCGCGCCTGGGCCAGGAGCGGCGTCTCGAGCGGCACGTAGACGATGTCGGCGACGGCGGCCCGGCCGGGAAGGCGCGCGAGATCGAGCGCGAGGGGCGGCTGCCCCGCCATGCCGAGCGAGGTGGTGTTGACGAGGAGGTCCACCTCGCCGAGGGCCGCGTCGAGCGCCTCCCAGGCGAGCGGGACGATCCGGGTGCCCCCGTCGCCCGCGAAGGCTTGCGCGACCTCCTGCGCCCGCTCCCCGGTGCGGTTGGCGACGAGCACCCGGTCGAAGCGGCGTTCGAGCAGCCCCGCCACCACGGCGCGCGCGGCCCCGCCGGCGCCGAGCACGAGCGCGGTGGCGACGCCCCCGTCCCAGCCGGCGCCGAGGCTCGCGTCGAGATGGGCCATGAACCCGGTCACGTCGGTGTTGTCGCCCCAGAGGACGCCGTCCTCGATCCAGAGGGTGTTGACGGCGCGCAGGCGCTCGGCGCGCTCGGTCCGTCGGTCGACGCCCGCGAAGGCCGCCTCCTTGTGCGGGATCGTGACGTTGCCGCCGGCATAGCCCTCGGCCGCGAAGCCTTTCAGGAAGCGCGGGAAATCGGCCGGCGCCACGTCGATGCGCTCGTAGGAGCCGGGAAGGCCGTAAGCATCCAGCCAGGTGCCGTGGATCAGCGGCGAGCGCGAATGCTTGATCGGATGCCCGACCACGAAGGCCTTCCGGGCCGGCCGCGGGCGCAGGCCCGCCGGCGGCCCGTCGGCCGGGACCTCCCTGATGGCGGCAGCGGCGGCTGTCATGACGGATGGTCCCCCTCTCCTACAGCGCCAGGCATCCCCGCGCCCGCAGCCGGGCGAGCAGCGGCAGCAGCGGCAGGCCGAGGATGGTGGCGTGGTCGCCGTCCACGGCCTCGAAGAGATGCACGCCGAGCCCCTCGATCTGGTAGGCGCCGACGCTTCCTAGGACATCCGGGCCGGCGGCGTCGAGGTACCTCTCGACCGCAGGGCGTCCGAGCGGGCGCATGGCGAGCACGGCGCTCTCCACGAAGGCGTCGACCACCGCGCCGTCCCGGGCGAGGGCCACCGCCGCGCGCAAGGCGTGCCGGCGGCCGGCGAGCGCCAGGAGCTTCGCCACCGCGGCCTCCCGGTCGGGCGCCTTGTGGAGCACCCGCCCGTCGAGGTCGAGCACCTGGTCGGCCCCGAGCGCGAGGCGGCCGGGACGGCGGCGGCTCACGGCGAGGGCCTTCTCGGCCGCGAGCCGGAGCGCCAGGCCCGGCGGGTCGAGCCCCTCGCCTCGCGCCGCCGCCTCGACGGCGCGCTCGTCGACGCCCGGCGCCTCGATTTCGACCGGAATCCCGGCGCTTTCGAGGAGGGCGCGGCGGGTGGGGCTCGTCGAGGCGAGGAGAAGCGGGGCGGGGTCGGTCCAGACGGAGGGCGTCATGCAGCGGGCTTCAGGGGAATCGCGGGATGCTATTCGGCGATGAATTTCAGGCGGTGCTCGCGGTAGAGGTCGAGGATCGCGGCCGCGGTCTCCTCGATCGAGCGCCGGGTCACGTCGATGACCGGCCATTGGTGGCGCGCGCACAGGCGGCGCGAATGGGCGACCTCGTCGGCGACCGCGTCCCGGTCGACATAGGAGGTGTTGTCGTCGGCGCGCAGGGAAAGCAGGCGGTTCTGGCGGATCTGCACGATGCGCTCGGGGCTCGCGATGAGGCCGACGACGAGCGGCTTGCGAGCCCGCTCCAGGGCGGCGGGCGGCTGCACCCCCGGCACGAGCGGGTAGTTGGCGGTCTTGAGGCCGCGGTTGGCGAGGTAGATCGCGGTCGGGGTCTTGGAGGTGCGGCTGATCCCGACCAGCACCACGTCGGCCTCGTCGAGGTCGTCGGGCAGTTGCCCGTCGTCGTGCATGAGCGTGAAGTTCATGGCGTCGATGCGCTTGAAGTACTCCGCGTTCAGCATGTGCTGGGCGCCGGGCCGCGCGATCGAGGCTGCGCCGAGATAGGATTGCAGCAGGGCGTGGACGGGCGAGAGCACCGAGAGCGACGGCGACCCGGTCTGGCGGCAGACCTCCTCGAGCGGCCCGGAGAGCTCCGGGTCCACGAGGGTGTAGAGCACGATTCCGGGCGCCGCCTCGATCTCGGCGATGACGCGCTGGAGCTGGGTCGGCGAGCGCACGAGCGGATAGACGTGCTCGATCGCCGACACGCCCTCGTACTGCGCCACCACGGCCCGCGCGACCGTGATCAGGGTCTCGCCGGTGGAGTCCGAGACGAGGTGGAGATGGAAGTAGCTGCGCCCCACGGGCCTCTCCTGACGGGACGCGAGATCGGCCTAAAGCCTTGGTCCCCGATGCATTTCGACTTCGTCTCGGGTTCGCCCGCGGGAATTTGTCCACTGCCGGGCCCGGGGGGAGTCGATGGGTGTGGATAGTTCGGCTCCGCGGCGCGGTCCAGGGCGGCGGCCCGTTTTCGCCGTCGACTCCCCGTGAACAGGACTGGGGGGACGGGGATCCGGATTCGGGCCGATGGGAGAATCCGGCACGGTTCCGATTCGCGACTCCGCCGGCGGATCCGGATTCGGCCGTTAGGGATTTGTTAAGCTTTAACTTTTCGGAAACCTTTGGGGCCGGGCGCCCCAGAGGTTAAGGGACGGTTAACGGGCGGCCCCCTGTGGAGGGTCTGTGGACGGGGTTGCGGCTCCAGAACCCACGGCCCAAGAGAAACAACAAAGAGTCTAGATTCAAGAATCCTTTAGAAGAGAGAAGGCCTGTGAACACGAGCCCGGTCCCGTCTGCCAGTCCCCGGAACGAACCTGCCGAAAAGCCCGTCCTGAAGGTTCTCGCCGGCGAGCCGGTCTGGCCGCCGCCGATCTGGCTCATGCGTCAGGCCGGGCGCTACCTGCCGGAATACCGGGAGACCCGCAAAGCGGCCGGGTCCTTCCTCGACCTCTGCTACAACCCGCGTCTTGCCACCGAGGTGACCCTGCAGCCGATCCGGCGTTTCGGCTTCGACGCCTCGATCCTGTTCTCGGACATCCTCGTGATCCCGCATGCGCTCGGCCAGGACGTGCGCTTCGTCGAGAACGAGGGGCCGCGGCTCGAGCCCGTGACCTCGCTCGAGGCCCTGAAGGGGCTCGCCGAGGACCTGCCGCTGGCGCGCCTCGACCCGGTCTTCGAGACCCTCGACCGGCTCAAAACCGCCCTGCCGCGGGAAACGACGCTGCTCGGCTTCTGCGGCGCCCCCTGGACGGTGGCGAGCTACATGATCGCCGGCAAGGGCACGCCCGATCAGGCCCCGGCCCGGACGCTGGCCTACCGCGACCCCGCCTTCATGGCGGCGCTGATCGACCGCCTGGTGCGCGCCTCGACCCTGTATCTCGTCCGCCAGATCGATGCCGGGGCGGAGGCCGTGCAGCTCTTCGAGAGCTTCGGCGCGGCGCTGCCGCCGGCCCTGTTCGGCCCGCTCTCCTTCGAGCCGATCCGCCGCATCGTCGAGGGCGTGAAATCCGCCCGGCCCGCCGCCCGGGTCATCGTGTTCGTGCGAGGGGGCGGCGCCAACCTGGAGCGGTTCGCCGCCGCCGGCATCGGCGACGCGCTGGCGCTGGACTGGACCCTCGACCCGGCCCGCATCCGCCCCGCCCTGCCGCCGCGCCTCGCGACCCAGGGCAACCTCGATCCGCTCGCCCTCATCGCCGGCGGATCGGCGCTCGACGACGGCATCGACGCGATCCTCGCCGCGGTGCGGGGCACGCCCCACATCTTCAACCTCGGCCACGGCATCCTGCCCGAGACGCCGATCGACCATGTGGAGCGGATGATCGCCCGGGTGCGCGCCGCCTGACCCTTTCCCGACCGGTTCGGAGCGGGTAGTCCGGACGCGCGGACGGCTGCCCCGGTACGCGCCGGCCGACCCCGCACCCGCCGCCCTTCCCTTTGCCCGACCCGGATTCCGAACCGTGCTCTATCTCTGGCTCAAGGCCTTCCACGTCGTCGCGGTCATCGCCTGGATGGCCGGCATGCTCTACCTGCCGCGCCTCTTCGTCTATCATTGCGAGGCGGTGCCGGGCTCGATCCAGTCCGAGACCTTCAAGATCATGGAGCGGCGCCTCCTCAAGGCGATCATCAACCCCGCCATGATCGTGACCTGGGTGCTCGGGCTCGTGCTGGTCTGGCAGGGCGGCTGGCACGTCTCGGGCTGGCTCCACGCCAAGCTCGCCCTGGTGATCGCCCTCTCGGCCCTGCACGGCGTCTATGTCGGCCGCCTGAAGGACTTCGCCGCCGACCGCAACGCCCGTCCGGCGCGCTACTACCGCATCCTCAACGAGATCCCGACCCTGCTGATGATCGGCATCGTGATCCTGGTGATCGTGAAGCCGTTCTGAAGGTGCCCGCCTGGCTCCCCTCTCCCCGCCTGCGGGGAGAGGGTCGGGGTGAGGGGCCGGTCGGTGAAGCGAGCGGTGTCCGGTGAATCCCGCCCTGCCCGGGGGGAAGCACGAGCCGTGCAGGAGGCCCACTTCCCTCCCCCCGCTTGCGGCGGGGAGGGGTGGGGGTGCTGGGGACGTGCTGAGATTTCCCGAACTGCCCCGCATCCGAGAAGCGGCACCGCCCCCCACCCTTGATCCCTCCCCTCCGCAAGCGGGGGGAGGGAGACGCAGTGCCTCCTGAACCAGTGAGCTTTCATCCCGCCTGCCCGTCGGGTTGCCCTCCGGTCAAGGAGGAGGGCTTCGCGGCAGGGCAGCCATGCCGGCGCTCCGTCGCCTCCGCCCTGACCGCGCTCGGGCGCGGCAACGACACCGAGGGCCTTGCCACCTGAGGACTTGAGCGCGCCCGCGAAACCGGGTATGGAGGTCGTCCTTCCTCAGGACACTTGTCCCGCCTCGAAGCCTCTCCGGCTGACTCGAAGCCGCCGCGTGAACGCGGTCGCCTGTGGGACGTTGCCTCAAAGCCTCCTCCGCGTGCCCTCCCCGCCCGCGTGCCGTCTCCCCCGATCTCCTATTTTCGAGAGTGTTCCCCGATGAGGGAAATCAAACTTCAAGACTTGAAATCCAAGACTCCGACCGAGCTCCTCACCTTCGCCGAAGAACTCGAGGTCGAGAACGCGAGCACCATGCGCAAGCAGGAGCTCATGTTCGCGATCCTCAAGCAGTTGTCCCAGCGCGAGACCGAGATCATCGGGGCCGGCGTCGTCGAGGTGCTGCAGGACGGCTTCGGCTTCCTGCGCTCGGCCGATTCGAACTACCTGCCGGGACCGGACGACATCTACGTCTCGCCCTCGCAGATCCGCCGCTTCGGCCTGCGCACCGGCGACACCGTCGACGGGCCGATCCGGGGGCCGAAGGAGGGCGAGCGCTACTTCGCGCTCCTGAAGGTCAACACGATCAATTTCGAGGATCCGGAGAAGATCCGGCACAAGGTCCACTTCGACAACCTCACCCCCCTCTACCCCGACGAGCGCCTGCGCCTCGAGGACGAGAACCCGACCAAGCGCGATTTCTCGTCCCGCATCATCGACATCGTCTCGCCGATCGGCAAAGGCCAGCGCGCCCTGATCGTGGCGCCGCCGCGCACCGGCAAGACGGTGCTCCTGCAGAACATCGCCCAGTCGATCACCGGCAACCACCCGGAATGCTATCTCATCGTGCTGCTCATCGACGAGCGGCCCGAGGAGGTCACCGACATGCAGCGCTCGGTGAAGGGCGAGGTCGTGTCCTCGACCTTCGACGAGCCGGCCACCCGCCACGTGCAGGTCGCCGAGATGGTGATCGAGAAGGCCAAGCGCCTGGTGGAGCACGGCCGCGACGTGGTGATCCTGCTCGACTCGATCACGCGTCTCGGCCGCGCCTACAACACCGTGGTGCCGTCTTCCGGCAAGGTGCTGACCGGCGGCGTCGACGCCAACGCGCTCCAGCGCCCGAAGCGCTTCTTCGGCGCCGCCCGCAACATCGAGGAAGGCGGCTCGCTCACCATCATCGCGACCGCGCTCATCGACACCGGCTCGCGCATGGACGAGGTGATCTTCGAGGAGTTCAAGGGCACCGGCAACTCCGAGATCATCCTCGACCGCAAGGTCGCGGACAAGCGCACCTTCCCGGCGATCGACATCACCCGCTCCGGCACCCGCAAGGAGGAGCTGCTGGTCCCGACCGACGTGCTCAAGAAGATGTACGTGCTGCGCCGCATCCTCAATCCGATGGGCACGGTCGACGCCATCGAGTTCCTGCTCGACAAGCTGCGCCAGACCAAAACCAACGGCGACTTCTTCGACTCGATGAACACCTGACGATCGTCCGCATCGGGAACACGTTCGCGATGGCCGGGCTCGTCCCGGCCATCGGCGTTTCAGGATCCCGGGGCTCTTGCGGCGAACGCGCCGGAGATGCCATCCCGGCATGAATGATCGACCTGAATCAACGGCCCATGATCTCCCGTTCGAGCGACACGATCTTCGCCGCCGCCTCCGGGTTCGGGCGTGCCGCCGTGACCGTGGTGCGGATCAGCGGCCCGGGCACGGGCACCGTGCTGGAGGCGATCGCCGGCGGCGTGCCCGCGCAGGCGCGGCGGATGAGCCTGCGCACCTTGCGCGATCCCGGCACCGCGGAGCCCCTCGACCAGGCGCTCGTGGTCTGGATGCCGGGGCCGCACAGCTTCACTGGCGAGGATCAGGCCGAGCTCCAGATCCATGGCGGCCTCGCGGTGCGGGCCGCCGTGCTCCGCGCGCTCGCGCGGCTGGAGGGCTGCCGCCCCGCGGAGGCCGGCGAGTTCACCCGCCGCGCCTTCCTCAACGGCCGCATGGACCTGAGCCGGGTCGAGGGCCTGGCCGACCTGATCGACGCGGAGACCGAGGCGCAGCGCCGCCAGGCCCTGCGCCAGCTCGAGGGCCGTCTCGGCGACGCGGTCGAGGCCTGGCGCGAGGAGGCGCTGCAGATCCTGGCCCTCCTCGAAGCCGCCCTCGATTTCTCGGACGAGGGCGACGTGCCCGAGACCCTGGAGCGCGAAGCCGCCGGGCGCATCGGCCGCTTGCGCGGTGCCGTGGCCGGCGTGCTGGAGCAGCGCGGCGGCGAGCGGCTGCGCGAGGGCTTCGTGGTCGTCCTGGCGGGCGCGCCCAATGCCGGCAAGTCGACGCTCCTCAACGCCCTCGCGCAACGCGAGGTCGCGATCGTGTCGCCGGTGGCGGGCACGACGCGGGACGCCATCGAGGTGCGCTGCGACCTCGGCGGGCTGCCGGTCGTCGTGGTCGACACCGCGGGCCTGCGCGACGGCACCGATCCGGTCGAGCGGGAGGGCGTCGCACGGGCCCGCGCCCGGGCGGCCGCCGCGGACCTCGTCCTATGGCTGGTGGCACCGGGCGAGTCCCCTCCCCCGCATCGGGACGGGACGAGGAGCCTCGTGGTCCGCACCAAGGCCGATCTCGATGCGGAAGCGGGCGGCGCCGATCTCGCGGTGTCGGCCCGGACCGGAGCCGGAATGGCGTCGCTCCTGGAGCGGATCGCGACGGAAGCGCGGCTCGGCCTCGGCGGCGGCGACGCGGTGATCACCCGGGAACGGCACCGGGCAGCGTTCGAGGCCGCCGAAGCGGCCCTCTCCCGCGCCGGAGCGATCCTCGCCGCCGCGGGGGCGACGGAACTCGCGGCCGAGGAGGTGCGCCTCGCGACCCGGGCGATCGGGCGCGTGACCGGCCGGGTGGATGTGGAAGACGTTCTCGACCGCCTGTTCGCCTCGTTCTGTATCGGGAAGTGAGCGGCCGGTTGTTTGGCCTGGCAGCGATAGGCGGGTACGAGCGCGGACTTTCCGCGTTTGTGCTGAATGGTCGGCATCGGGAGCATTGGCGGCATTGTGTAGATCGGGGGACCGTGGCGAGGAATTGGCGGGTTGTTTCACGTGAAACATCCGGCACTCATCCGGCTGCGTCGACTCAGCTCTGCCGACAGGACGTTTGACGGAAGCCATGGTGCTCCGTACATCCGGGTCCGGAGCAGTCCATGAACACCTCTTTTGACGTCATCGTCGTCGGCGGCGGCCATGCCGGGACCGAAGCCGCTGCGGCATCGGCGCGGATCGGCGCCCGCACCGCGCTCGTGACCCACGTGATCGCGACCATCGGCGCGATGTCCTGCAACCCGGCCATCGGCGGGCTCGGCAAGGGCCATCTCGTGCGCGAGATCGACGCCCTCGACGGGCTGATGGGGCGCGTCGCCGACCGGGCCGGAATCCAGTTCCGGCTGCTCAACCGCCGCAAGGGCCCTGCCGTGCGCGGACCGCGCAGCCAGGCCGACCGCAAGCTCTACGCGGCCGCCATGCAGACGGCGCTCGCCGCAATCCCGAACCTCACCCTCGTCCCGGGCGAAGTCGACGATCTCCGGATCGTCGACGGCAGCGTCGCCGGGATCCGGCTCGCCGACGGGCGGGAGTTCTCCTGCGCGGCCGTCGTCCTCACCACCGGGACCTTCCTGCGCGGGCTCATCCATATCGGCGAGACCAAGATCCCGGCCGGGCGCGTGGGCGAAGGTCCGGCGCTAGGCCTGTCGCGCACCCTGGAGCGGCATGGCTTTACCCTGGGCCGCCTGAAAACCGGCACGCCGCCGCGCCTCGACGGCCGCACGATCGACTGGGCCGGCCTCGACAAGCAGGCTGCCGACGACGATCCCGTGCCGTTCTCGACCCTGACCGACCGCATCCGGACGCCGCAGATCGAGTGCGGGATCACCCGCACGAGTGCCGCCGGGCATGCCCTGATCCGGGACAATCTGCACCGGGCGCCGATGTATTCCGGCGACATCCAGAGCCGCGGTCCGCGCTACTGCCCCTCGATCGAGGACAAGGTGGTGCGTTTCGGCGACCGCGACGGGCACCAGATCTTCCTCGAGCCCGAGGGTCTCGACAGTCCCCTCGTCTACCCCAACGGCATCTCGACCTCCCTGCCCGAGGATGTGCAGCGGGACCTCCTGCGCACCATTCCCGGGCTGGAGCGCGCCGCCATGGTCCGGCCGGGCTACGCCATCGAGTACGATTACGTCGACCCCCGCAACCTCGACGCGACCCTGGCGACCCGGGCCGTCGCGGGGCTGTACCTGGCCGGCCAGATCAACGGCACGACGGGCTACGAGGAGGCGGCCGCGCAGGGACTCGTCGCCGGCCTCAACGCCGCCCGCCGCGCCGGCGGCCAGGACGGAATCGTGTTCGACCGGGCCGAGTCCTATATCGGGGTGCTGATCGACGATCTCGTCACCCGCGGGGTCAGCGAGCCCTATCGGATGTTCACCTCCCGCTCGGAGTACCGGCTGAGCCTGCGGGTCGACAATGCGGAGGACCGCCTGACACCGCGTGGTCTCGCAACGGGCTGTATTGGACCGGAACGGACCGCCGGGTTCACCCGCCGCCAGGCCGAGCTGTCCCGGCTGCGCGCCCGCCTGGACGCGCTCACGCTGACCCCGCGCGAGGCCGCCCGCTACGGTCTCGACCTCAATCAGGACGGGGTCCGCCGGACGGCGTTCCAGATCCTGTCCTACCCGCATGTGGCCTGGAACCGCCTTGCCGCCATCTGGCCGGAGCTCGAGGAGGTGCCTTCGGCCCTCGCCGAGCGGCTCGAGACCGATGCCACCTACGCGGTCTATCTCGACCGGCAGGCGGCCGATATCGCCGCGTTCCGGCGCGACGAGAGCGTGACCTTGGACGTTTCGCTCGATTTCCGCTCGGTTCCCGGCCTTTCCAGCGAGTTGCAGTCCAAACTGGAGCTGGTCCGGCCTGCAACTTTGGGTCAGGCTGCCCGGATCGAAGGCATGACGCCGGCCGCCATCACCGTTCTGGCGGCCTATGCGCGCCGCGGGGCTGTCGAGGCCCGGGCGGCAGACCGGTGAGCACCCGTCAAACCGACGACCGCGATCGTGTTCTCGCCGGCTTCGATGTTTCACGTGAAACATCCGACAAGCTCGCCCTGCTCGCGGCCGAGCTCGCCCGCTGGCAAAGCATCAAGAACCTCGTCGGGCCCGCGACCCTGGACGAGGTCTGGACGCGCCACATCGCCGACTCTCTCCAGCTCCTGAGCCTGGCGCCCGATGCCCGCACCTGGCTCGACCTCGGCTCCGGCGCCGGATTCCCCGGTCTGGTCGTCGCCATCGCCGGCGCAGAGCGCGGCCTCGCGGTCGACCTCGTCGAGAGCAACGACCGCAAATGCGCCTTCCTGCGCCACGTCGCCCGAGCGACCGGTGTGCAGGCGCGGGTCCACGCGGCGCGGCTGGAAACGATCGTGCCGGGCTTCGTCCGCCGGCTCGACATCGTCTCCGCCCGGGCGCTTGCCTCCCTCGACCAGCTTCTCGCCTGGACCGAACCGCTGTTGACAACCGGCACCGTCGGCCTGTTCCCCAAGGGCCGCGACCTCGCCGCCGAATTGACCCAGGCGCGCCGATCCTGGACATTCGAGGCCGAAATTCTGCCGAGCCGCACCGATTCCGCCGCTGGAATCGTCCGCGTCACCTCCCTCTCACGAGCCGCGTCATGACCGACCCCACCGTCCTCGACGCCCCGATTCCCGACCCCAGGCCCGCCGGTCCGGCCCGCCCGCGCGTTCTTGCCCTCG